>ENA-OQAZ01000247-OQAZ01000247.1-human-gut-metagenome-genome-assembly--contig:-NODE-247-length-30770-cov-4.314591_pt1 | contig 30770 bp, 35 predicted proteins | sample MGYA00242737_ERZ504531 | MGnify/ENA primary metagenome ERZ504531 (study PRJEB26092, sample SAMD00036244) | human gut metagenome | host: Homo sapiens | study: EMG produced TPA metagenomics assembly of... | reverse complement strand
AGGCAGGAAGATCTTCGCTTTTTGGCTTTTCCGGGTATTTTGAATATACTGGAAAGCTCCTGCGTTCCTCTTGCAAGAGCCTCTCCAATGCTGTCTACCCGAAACATACCGCCAAACAGTCCGGCAGATAGATCACAGCCATAACAGCGAGGAATGCAAAGTTATAAATCATCGTGCCTGATGAACCATTCCCGGTCAGCAGCGTCATGGCAACACATCCGCCAAGCACCACCAGAAAAAGAACCGTATTCATAATTTTTTTGCCCATAATACACCTCCTGTGATTATTTGCAGATTCTGCACAAAATTACAGACAATTTTCTTTTTCGTATATCATATCACAACGTCATATCTGTCACAAGTAAAAATATAGTTACTGTTCACAGTAACGTAGCCAAAATTCATTCCAGATTGCCTGCGGCAATGGAATTTTGGCTTGTATGTCTCGGGATAGTGGTGTATAAACAATAACAAAATATATTAAAAGTCCGGCAGAAAAGCTGTACTCAAAGCACAGTTTTCCACCGGATTATTTTACAGAATTGTTATATTTCAGAATAAACTTTATCTTCTTCCAGAAATCTGGCTTTTCCATCTTTTACTTCAAGCAGATTGATACTGCAGTTTGGAGGCACACATCCATGCCAGAAATGTTCCGGATCCTGATAGACATTCTGAAGCAGTGCACGAACTGCACATCCATGAGAAGAAACAAGAATTGTTTTGTCTGCCAGAGCAGGATCTGTCGTTTTCTCCACCCAGAATTCTCTGGTGCGTTTCAGGATATCAGAAATGTTTTCGCCGTTTTGAGGACGTTCAAATTTCTGTGGCTCTTCAAAGAAAATTTCCATTTCATGGCTGATGATCTTCCCTTGTTCATCCTTAAACCGGCTTCCTTCAAGAACTCCGAAATCAATTTCCTGGATTCTTTTATCCTCAATAACAGGAATCTGCCTGTTTCCCAGCACATAATGTGCTGTCTGTCTCGCTCTTGCCAGAGGACTGGTAAAACAGATATCAAACGGAACATCTTTTAATGCTTCTCCTGTTCTTTTCGCCAGTTCAATTCCTTCCGGTGCAAGGGGAATATCCATTGCCCCCTGCACTTTTTTCAGTTTATTCCACTGAGTTATCCCATGTCTTAATACATAAATCAGCATTAACTTCTCAACTCGATTCCAAGGTCTGTCAGACCATTCAGGATTTTCTTCATTGCAGCTGTAATCTCGCTCTCTTCCAGAGTCTTGTCATGGTGACGGAATACCAGAGAATAAGCCATGGATTTATATCCTCCTTTAATCTGGTTTCCTTCATAAATATCAAATAACTGATAACTCTCCAGAATCTTTCCGCCTCTCTGAGTCAGAATATGTTCAATCTGTCCTGCAAGAACGGTTTTCGGAACGACCATACTTAAATCGCGGGTTACTGCAGGATATTTTGCAATTCCTGTGTATTTATGGTTGAAGCTTGCAAATTCAAGAACCGTAAGGATATCAATCACTGCCACATATGCCTTATCACCGATTCCATAAGTATCTGCAACCAGAGGATGAACCTCTCCCAGATAGCCCACAACCTTACCATCATAAACCATATTTGCCTGTCTTCCGGGATGAAGGTAAGTTTTTCCGCTGTTTGGATCATAATCTACTTTATCTCTCATTCCTACTTTCTCAAAGAACTCTTCACATACACCTTTCATGTCAAAGAAATCGCCGTTTCCATACATACCAAGTGTAAAGTGCATTCGCTCATCCGGAAGTTCTGTAAGAGGAAGTGCATTCGGACGATATACATTACCAAGTTCATAGAGACGTACATCTTTATTTCTTCTGTTATAGTTCGTAGCCAGAGAACTGAGCATACCGTTTAAAGTAGTTGTTCTCATGACACTGTAGTCTTCTCCCAGAGGATTGCTGATCACGATTCCCTGACGGAGCTTACTGTCAGCCGGAAGTCTTAATTTGTCAAATACCTTCGGACTTTCGAAAGAATAGGTCATTCCTTCAGAGAAACCACAATATTCCGCAATATCACGTGCCACTGCTTCAATACGAAGTTTAAACGGAAGTTTACCTGTTGTAGCTTCACCTGTAGGCAGAGTAGTCGGAATCTTATCATATCCGAAAAATCTTGCAACTTCTTCTGCAACATCAGCTACATAATGGATATCCTGACGGAAAGTAGGAGCTACGATCTCATTTGTTTTTTCGTCATAGGTCAGTTCTACTTTTGCCAGATAAGCAAGCATTTCTTCCGGTGTCAGGTCTGTTCCAAGAAGAGCATTAATCTTCTCCGGTTTGAAAGGAACTCTGGACGGTTCTCTTACTTCATTGCAGATATCTACCATTCCACCTACGACTTCACCTGCTCCAAGTTCCTCCATCAGCTGGCATGCTCTGTCGATAGCTGCCTGTGCATTATTCGGGTCAAGACCTTTTTCGAATTTACCGGAAGCATCTGTTCTCAGACCGATTCTCTTGGAAGAAAGGCGGATATTTGTTCCATCAAAGCATGCACCTCGAAAAGAACAGTTTTTACATCGTCTGTGATCATAGAATTCTCTCCACCATGATACCTGCAATACCAACTGCTTTCTCACCGTCACAGATCATCAGTACCTGATCATCCATGGTACGTTCCTGTCCATCCAGCGTTACAAATTTCTCATCATTCTCTGCACGACGTACCACAATTTCTTTTCCTGCAATCCTGTCCAGATCATATGCGTGCATTGGCTGACCAAATTCTTCCATTACATAGTTTGTGATATCTACCAGATTATTGATCGGACGGATTCCATTGGAAGCCAGACATCTCTGCATCCATTTCGGAGATGGTCCGATCTTAACATTCTTTACGACTCTTGCGCAGTAACGTGGACAAAGTTTCGGATCTTCTACCGTTACTTTTACATAGTCAGAAGCTTTTTCATCATTTCCTTTACACTCTACAACAGGAGGACAGAATTTCTCATTAAACGTAGCTGCCGCTTCTCTTGCAATTCCCAGTACGCCGTAGCAATCAACACGATTGGATGTAATTTCATATTCAAAGACAACATCATCCAGGCCCAGTGCCTTGATCGCACTCTCGCCTACAACAGCGTCTTCAGGGAAAATATAGATTCCGTATTCCGGTGCTTCCGGATACATTTCTCTTGTGCTTCCCAGCTCTTCGATGGAACACATCATACCATAGGAATCGATTCCGCGAAGTTTTCCTTTTTTGATTTCAATTCCACCCGGTGTTTTCTTTCCGTCATGTCCACCGGCAACACGTCCGCCGTCAAGAACAACAGGAACCTTATCTCCCTCTTTTACATTAGGAGCGCCTGTAACAATCTGTACAGTCTCTGTTCCGATATTCACCTGGCAGATGATCAGTTTATCTGCATCCGGATGTTTCTCAATTTTTTCAATCTGACCGATCACGATCTTATCCAGATCTGCGTCTAGTTTTTCAAAGCCTTCCACTTTTGTTCCTGTCAGTGTCATGGCATCTGTATATTCCTGTGCTGTCACATCAAGATCCGGCACATACATTTTAATCCAAGATAATGAAGTATTCATTTTGTTAATCCTCTTTCTATATTATAGCTCAGACTTATAGCAGCTTTCCCGGACAGAAATTTCCTTTTGGCTGCATAGCTCTGTTGTTTCAGACAGTCATTTCATCAGAACTGTTTCAGGAAACGGATATCATTCTCATAGAGCAGTCTCATGTCATCAATCTCATATTTCAGAAGTGCAATACGTTCAAGACCTACGCCAAATGCGAATCCTGTGTATTCTTCCGGATCAATTCCGCACATGCTTAATACATTCGGATGAACCATACCGCAGCCAAGGATTTCAATCCAACCGGAACCTTTACAGAAACGGCAGCCTTTACCACCACACTTGAAACAGGATACATCCACCTCTGCGCTTGGCTCTGTGAACGGGAAGTGATGTGGTCTGAACTTAGTTTTTGTCTCAGGTCCGAATAATTCCTGTGCAAACTCCTGCAAAGTTCCCTTAAGATCTGCAAAAGTGATGTTCTTGTCAATAACAAGACCTTCGATCTGATGGAAAGAAGGAGAATGTGTTGCATCTACTTCATCTGAACGGAATACACGACCAGGTGCAATCATACGGATCGGCAGCTTTCCTTTCTCCATAGTACGTGCCTGAACCGGTGAAGTCTGGGAACGAAGAAGGATAGATCGTTGATAAAGAAAGTATCCTGTTCATCACGTGCCGGATGATTTTCCGGAATATTCAGTTTAGTAAAGTTGTAATCCGCATACTCTACCTCCGGTCCCTCTACTACTTCATAACCCATACCAATAAAGATACGCTCTACTTCTTCCAGGGCGATGGTGTTCGGGTGACGGTGACCGATTTTAGCTTTCTTTGCAGGTAAAGTCACATCAATCACTTCCTGTTTCATCTTCTCTTCACGTGCTGCTTCTTCCAGTTTCTGTTTATATTCATCAAGAAGTGCTTCTATCTTGCTTCTTGTTTCGTTTACAAGCTGTCCAACCTTCGGGCGCTCTTCCGGTGCAACGTCTTTCATACTCTTTAAAATTGCAGTCAATTCACCTTTTTTACCAAGGTATGCCACACGTACTTCGTTCAGTTTTTCCAGACCTTCGGATTCACTGATCCGTTTTCCGGCTGCTTCAGCCAGTTCCTGAAGTCTTTCTTTCATATCCATGTTCTCTTTCTCCTTTATGTCATAATGTCAGAGAAGAAAAATCGTTACTGAGAACAGAATGAACAGTAACGTAAAATCTGACTCTGACTTGATAGCCACAAATCGCTCCGTTGCAAAAGCAGTTCTCGCAATTCATGTTATAATAGCAGAATTAGCAAACAAAAAACTCCGTCCCACTAAAGGGACGGAGTAAAATATCCGCGGTACCACCCTGCTTCCTGCATTTTCTACAGGCTCTCGGTCTGCTTAACGCGCAGTAACGTCATTTCCTACTCAGTAAATACTGTCATTCAGAAACGCGGCTCCGGTGGGAAATTCAGGAAATATCTGAACCTGAGGCAGCTTCCAGCCGATGGCTTCCTCTCTCTGACGGAAAATAAATCCCTGTAAACACCTTCTAAGCTTTTCATGATTATCAACACTAGTAATCATGCCACAGACGTCAAAATCTGTCAAGTACCATTTACATTATTTATTTTTAAGATATTCATCGATACCTTTGGCACCAGCTTTACCTGCACCCATGGCAAGGATAACAGTAGCTGCACCTGTAACAGCATCACCGCCGGCATATACACCATCTTTAGATGTCTTACCTGTTTCTTCTTCAGCAATGATACATCTTCTCTTATTGACTTCAAGACCTTTTGTTGTAGAGAGATAAGAGGGTTCGGGGAAGTACCAAGAGACATGATAACTGTATCTACATCCATGTCATATTCAGATCCCGGAATTTCAACCGGACGACGTCTTCCGGAAGCATCCGGCTCACCAAGTTCCATCTTGACAACCTTCATACCTTTTACATGACCGTTCTCATCTACAAGGATTTCCTTCGGGTTAGTAAGAAGATCAAAGATGATTCCCTCTTCTTTTGCGTGATGAACTTCCTCTGCTCGTGCAGGAAGCTCTGCTTCACTTCTTCTGTATACGATATGTACTTCAGCACCAAGTCTTAAAGCTGTTCTGGCAGCATCCATAGCAACATTACCACCGCCTACAACTGCTACTTTCTTTCCTGCCGCGATCGGTGTATCATAAGAATCATCAAAAGCTTTCATCAGGTTGCTTCTTGTAAGATATTCGTTGGCAGAGAATACACCGCTTGCATTCTCACCCGGGATACCCATGAACATTGGAAGTCCGGCACCTGATCCGATAAATACAGCTTCAAATCCTTCGTCCTCGATCAGCTGATCGATTGTTGTGGATTTACCGATAACAACATTAGTCTCGAATTTAACACCTAATTCTTTAACTTTTTCAATTTCTTTCTTAACAACTTTCTGTTTCGGAAGACGGAACTCCGGAATACCGTAAACAAGAACACCGCCAAGTTCATGAAGAGCTTCAAATACAGTTACATCATAACCAGCTTTTGCAAGATCACCTGCACAGGTAAGTCCGGAAGGACCGGAACCGATCACTGCAACTTTATGTCCGTTCTTAACTTCTGCTCCAACAGGTTTGATATCATGTTCCAGAGCATAGTCAGCAACAAATCTCTCCAGTTTACCGATAGAAACAGCTTCACCTTTGACTCCGCGGATACATTTACCCTCACACTGGGATTCCTGAGGACATACACGTCCACAGATAGCCGGAAGTGCGGAGGATAATCCGATCACTTTGTATGCTTCTTCGATCTTTCCCTCTTTAATCTCTTCAATAAATCCAGGAATATTAATGGATACAGGACAGCCTTCCACACATTTCGGTTTCTTACAGCCTAAGCATCTCTGTGCTTCTTCCATTGCTTCTTCCTGATTGTATCCAAGACAAACTTCTTCAAAGTTTGTTGCACGCACCTTTGGATCCTGTTCTCTTACAGGAACTTTCTTTAACATCTTTGCATCTGCCATTACTTGTCACCTCCACAATGTCCACATCCGCCATGATGGGTATCACCTTCCTGAAGTTTCAGTAATGCACGTCCCTCTTCAGTCTTATACATCTGGCTTCTCTTCATAGCCTGGTCGAAATCAACGAGATGTCCGTCGAATTCCGGTCCGTCTACACATGCAAACTTAATCTCATCGCCAACCTGAAGACGGCATGCGCCACACATACCTGTTCCGTCAACCATGATCGGGTTCATGCTGACAATTGTATGAATGCCAAGCTTCTTGGTAAGAAGACAGACAAATTTCATCATGATCATCGGTCCGATTGCTACACAGACATCGTAATGTTTGCCTTCGTTTGTTACCAGATCCTCAAGAGTCTTGGTAACCATACCTGCACGGCCATAGGAACCGTCATCTGTAGTAACATAAAGATTGGAAACTTCTCCCAGTTCTTTCTCAAGGATAACCATATCCTTAGTTTTTGCACCAAGAATAACATCTGCTGTGATTCCATGTTCATGGAGCCATTTTACCTGTGGGTAAACAGGGGCTGTACCAACACCGCCGGCAACAAATACCATTTTCTTTTTCTTTAATTCTTCGATATCTTCCTCAACAAATTTAGAAGGACATCCAAGAGGTCCTACGAAATCGCGGAATGCATCTCCTGCTTTTAATTCTGCCATCTTGATGTAGATACACCAATCTCCTGGAATACGATTGTGACCGTACCCTCTTCACGATCATAATCACAGATAGTAAGAGGGATTCTCTCACCCTTCTCATCTAACTTAACGATAATAAATTGTCCTGGCTGACAATGGCTTGCAACACGCGGTGCGTGTACAACCATAAGATGGATCTTAGCTGCCAGTGTTTCAGCTTTTAAAATCTTATACATGGTTTTCCTCCTCGCAAATAATAAACCTCTATTAATAATACGCCAAAATCTGACATATGGCAAGGGTTGATTTGTAGCATATATAAGATTTTTTTGTTACTGCTCACTCCGTTCTCAGTAACGTAGCCAAAATTCATTCCAGATTGCCTGCGGCAATGGAATTTTGGATAGTGGTATGAGAACCGTAACATTTTTTTCACTTTCAACACTCTTTTTCTATCATTTCATATAATTTTGCCAACGCTTCCTTAATACCGCCAACCTCATCGATCAGCCCTTCTTTTACCGCCTCTTTTCCTTCCAGCATGGTTCCTACATCTTTTACCAGCTGAGAAGTATCAAGCATCAGCTCTTCCAGACGTTTCTGAGATGCTCTGGAGTGTTCGGAAATAAATGTAGTGATACGGTCCTGAATTTTCTCCATATTCCGGTAAGTCTGAGCCACTCCGATAAACATACCATTGGAACGTACCGGATGGATCACCATCGTAGCACTTGGTACTGCGAAAGAATAGTCCGCAGATACGGCCATCGGAACTCCGATAGAATGTCCGCCGCCCAGAACCAGTGACACTGTTGGTATACTTAATGAGGCAATCATCTCTGCAATGGCAAGCCCAGCCTCCACATCTCCTCCCACTGTGTTTAAAAGGATCAGCAAGCCTTCTATTTCTTCATCATCCTCAATGATGGCAAGCTTTGGAAGTACATGCTCATATTTTGTAGTTTTGGAATGGGAGGGTGCAGACTCATGACCTTCCACCTCACCAATGATGGTCAGAAGCTCTACCTTATGTTTTCGGGAATTGCTGTTTAAAACCACCTGTCCCATATCTTTGATCTGCTCATTGGTACTTTCCTGAATTTTATTTTCTGACTCCTGTGTCTCACAGTTTTGCAGCTTCATCCCTGTTTCAGACTCTTCTCTTTTTTCTCCATATCTGTTTTCAGACATAAAAATACCTCCATTTTCTCTATGGAGGTATTATGTGTGTTTCTTTTATAAACTATACATGTCCGACAGCAATAACCCAAAACAGGCAGTCTCAATATACCTGCGGTATTTTACTGCTCATCCCAGTTTGTCCAGTAATCTGTGACATCATCGTCATCATCCAGAAGATCCAGAGTTCTCTGAAGATCCTTGAGTGCCTGCTCATCTGTAAGCTCCACATAAGTCTGAGGAATCATGGCAACCTGTGCTTCTGCAATAGGCAGACCTGCTTTTTCCAGAGCTTCGCGAACTGCACTGAAATCATCCGGAGCAGTGAGAATCTCATAACTGTCCTCTTCCTCGCTGAAGTCCTCAGCACCGGCATCCAGAGCAAGCATCATAATCTCGTCTGCATCCATCTCACACTCTTCTTTGTCAATAATGATCTGACCTTTCTGATCAAACATATAGGATACACATCCCTGAGTTCCGATGCTTCCGTTACCCTTTGTAAATGCATTACGTACATTACCTGCTGTACGGTTCTTGTTGTCTGTCAGAGTCTCAACAATGATAGCAACACCGTTCGGACCATATCCTTCATATACAGCTTTCTCGTAGTTGTCTGCGGAATCAGCGCCTGCTGCTTTTTTGATACCACGTTCGATTGTATCGTTTGGCATGTTGTTTGCTTTCGCTTTGGCAATTACATCACGAAGTTTGCTGTTGTTATTCGGATCCGGACCGCCTGCTTTGACAGCCATAACCAGCTCACGTCCGATTACTGTAAAAATCTTACCTTTTTTTGCATCGTTTTTCTCTTTCTTATGCTTAATGTTTGCAAATTTTGAATGTCCTGACATCTTTCTTTCTCCTTTTGTTAATTATTTTTATCTGCTGCTGTTTATACAGCAACATTATTATCCCGCTCCACCTTAACCTTGCCAATGGTTTTATTACCAATAGACAAGATCGTAAAGCAATATCCAATCGCTTTTATGCTTGTATCAACATCCTTATCTGTAGGAATATGTCCCAGAATATTGGTCAGATAACCGTTCAGTGTTTCAAACTCTGTATCCCCAAAATCTGCATCCAACTCTTCTTCTACATCCTCCAGATAAGCAAGCCCGTCAATGATCAGACTGTTATCTTTCTGTGCGCGGATCGTAATTTCATCCTCATCATATTCATCCAGAATATCTCCGACAATCTCCTCCAGAATATCCTCCATGGTAACGATCCCGGCTGTCTGGCCATATTCATCCACAACAATTGCCATATGGATCTTTCTGGCCTGCATAGTATGAAAAAGATCTCCAATCCCCCTTGTTTCAGGAATCAGGGATGCCTGGCGGATAATTCCGGGCAGTTCCTTCAACGGTTTGAACTTCGCCCAGGGATTCTGTGTCATAAACTTAAGCGCATCTTTATAATGGACAATTCCTTTGATATTGTCAATATTCTCCTCATATACCGGATAACGGGAATTCCCCTCTTCCAGCATAGTGTCAATCATGTTCTTGAGCAATATCTCCTCGTCAAAGGCCACCACATTCTTTCTGTGAGTCATGATATCATGGGCTTCTGTCTCATTAAAAGATATGATATTCTGGATCATTTCCGCCTCATTCTCCTGGATGACGCCCTGTTCATGAGCTTCATCTACAATGGAAATGATTTCCTCTTCTGTGACAGACTTTTCTGTACGGTTTATCTCCACACCAAAAGGCACTGCTGCCAGTCTGGCGATCCAGGTGACAGATACAGTAAAAGGCTTTAACAGATTCAGCCAGAAATGTACCAGGTTCAGATACTTATATGCATAAGCTTCAGGATGATAAGTACCAACCCGCCGAAAAGCCAGAATACCGATTGCAGCAAGAAAAATCACGCACAATGCCATTACCAGGATCAGTGCAGGCACATGCTTTATGTATGGATAAAATGCATCCACAGCATATGGGACCAGAAAAGTACCAAAACAAATACCACATGCCATTACGATCAGCGGAATTGCATTGACAAACTGCGCCGGTTTGTCGATCAGAGTCATCAGCATCTGTGCTTTTTTATCGCCTTCCTCTGCTTTCTTCTGTGTATCATTCTCACTTATGTTTCTCAGCGCTGCGGCAAACCCGTAAAAGATTCCATTCAACCACAACAGTAACAGTAAAACAAATAAGCCCCAGAGGGGCATACTACTGCCATCTTCCATTATATTATTCAGTCTCCTCCTTATTGAATATGCGTAATTACTGGTAAAATATATCACTTTCTCCATTAATCGTCAAGATACTGACCGGACAGAGATACCAAAAATTACTGTTCATTTATTGTTCACGCACTACTATCCGAGACATGCAAGCCAAAAAATCGTAATACCGGATCAGATGATATATCCCTTAAAAAGTAAAATCAGAACGTAAGCTCCAAGCTGATCTCAAGTGCATGATTCACCTTATCCAGCATCGCATCATCCAGATGACAGACTTTATCTTTTAATCTTCTTTTATCTATAGTACGAAGCTGTTCCAGCAAAATCACAGAATCTTTTTCAATCCCATAGAGTTCCGCATTGATCTCAATATGTGTAGGAAGCTTAGCTTTGTTCATTTTTGATGTAATAGCAGCACAGATCACTGTAGGCTGTGCCGGTTACCTACGTTATTCTGAATGATCAGAACCGGCCGGATTCCACCCTGTTCACTCCCCACTACAGGGCGAAGATCAGCATAAAATATATCCCCTCTTTTAATTACCACACAATTCACACTCCGATTCTTTCCGGTTTCAATTTACAACATTGCCATAAGAAGAAACCTTGTTATCAGCCGGATATTTTCTGTCCGGTTAAGATAAAGTATTTCCACCTTTTTCTTGTGTATACATGCGTGGTATATAAAAATCAGTTATCGCTCACTTCGTCTCTATTCAGCAAACAGTAACATTATATTTCTTTCCCGTTTTTAATATAGACTCTCGGCACACGCGCTGATATCACAGGCAAACTCATAGGAAAATCTGCCACAGAGATCACCAATCTCCTCAATACCGATAAACTCATCCCCGTCTCTGCCGATCAGTGTTACCTCATCGCCCTTCTTCACATCACCAATCTCAGTCACATCTACCATAAACTGGTCCATACAGACTCTGCCAAGGATCGGAGCCTTTTGTCCATGTATCAGAACCCAGCCTTTATTGGAAAGCTGCCTGGAATAGCCGTCTGCATAGCCCACCGGAACAGTTGCCACACGAAGCTTCCTGTCAGCCACATAAGTACCGCCGTAGCTGATCGCTGCTCCGGCAGGAACGTCCTTCACATAAGTCACATGACTCTTAAGTTCCATAACCGGCTCAAGCTTTACAATATCTCTCTCCACCTCAGAAGAAGGATAAATTCCATAAATTGTGATTCCGGCGCGGACAATATTCAGATTTGCTTCCGGCATACGTATGATGCCCGCACTGTTAGAACAGTGATGCAGAGGAATTTCCACTCCTGCCTCTTCTACGCGCCTTGAAAAATCCAGATACCGCTCCAATTGTACCATAGCCGGACTTCTGTCATACTCATCTGCTCTTGCAAAATGAGTAAACATACCCTCAATCTCAAGATTTGGAAGTTCTGAAATTTTTTTAATTTCCTCTACATTTTCCTGTGCATCCGCAAAACCGATCCTGGTCATTCCTGTGTCCAGAGCAATATGAATATGTACAGTTTTTTTCTGCAGAACCGCTTCGTCTGAAAGTTTCCTTGCCTCCTCATATTCGCACACTGCAGGACGGATCTCATAACGGACAAGTTCCGGAAAATATTCATCAAAAACAATTCCAAGGATCAGGATTGGTTTTGTAATCCCGGCTTCTCGCAGATGAATCGCTTCTTCCGCAGTTGCAGCCGCAAATCCCCAGATATAATCATAATCCTCAATGAGATGTGCAACCGGCACCGCGCCATGTCCATAAGCGTCAGCCTTTATGACTGCGATCATCTTTGTCTCTTCTGCAATATTTTTTCTCATTTCCCGGAAATTATGTTCTACTGCATCCAGTGAAATGACTGCTTTTACTCTGCTATCTTTCTTCATAATAATTTTCCTCTGTTATTTTTTCATGTTAATATCTGCAAATTGTTTCACAGATTTACTGCCTCAAAATGAATATTCTATCTTAGTATTTCCGGCAGAAAACAGATGATATCTCCTGCGGTCATCCCTCGCTGCCCTACTGTTTCAGCAGCCAGATCACCTGCCAGCCCATGCACATATACACCAAGTGCAGCCAGCATAACAGGAGAAAATTTCTTTTCTGCTGCCAGATACATACACTGTATACCGGCAAGCACACCGCTTAACACATCTCCACTTCCCGCTGTAGCCATTCCTGCATTACCCGAAATGTTCAAATACATATCTCCAAAAGCATCTGCCACCACAGTACAGGCATCCTTCAGAACGCAAACCGCTCCAGACTCCTTTGCATAATCAGCTGCAGTCTGTGCCAGACAATCCTGGATCTTACCGATTTCTTTTCCGCACAGACGACTCATCTCACCAATATGAGGTGTCAGGATCACATGTTCCCCGATAAAACACTTCCAGTTGTCATGGACTGACAGAAGATTCAGGCCATCTGCATCCAGAATTACTGTTTTTTTACACTCAGCTGCCTTCGCCAGGAACCACTGAGCTCTTTCCCTGCTCTGCGCTCCGGTTCCAAGACCCGGTCCTATCACAAGCACATCACACCAGTCAAGCATTGCCTGGTTTTTTTTCTCATCAAAATCACAGGTGATCATGGCTTCCGGCAACAGTGTCTGCAACGGAATCCTGTTGGCCTCCACGGTCTGAATTCTCACCATTCCCGCAGAGCTTTTCAGAGCAGCAGCTGCACTCAGATATGCAGCTCCGCACATTCCTTCGCTGCCAGCTATAAGAAGAACCTTACCGAAGGTTCCTTTATTTCCATAGGGAACTCTCTCCGGAAGCATTTTCAAATCTTCACGTTCCAGATGATGCATACAGATTTTCTTTCCGGGTATGGAATAGATTCCGATATCCGTAACAACGATCTCACCGCCATACATGCGTCCGGGATAAAAACACAGCCCTCTTTTGCGAAAAGCAAAGGTAACCGTAAGATCTGCCCGGAATGCAATCCCCTTCTCAAATCCGGTATCTGAGTCAATCCCGGATGGAATATCCACAGCTACTTTATACGCAGATGCCCGGTTCATTGTACTGATAAGCTCTGCATATTTTCCCTCTACAGGTCTGCTCAGTCCAACCCCAAAGATGGCATCTACTATAGTAGTATATTCATCCGGATCCAGGTTATGCACCCGGGGCACCTGATAATATTCTGCTGTTTTAAGCTGTCCGGCAGTTTCAGCAGTCATTTTCTCTTCCTTACCCGCAATATAATACCAGGTTCTGACTCCTCTCAACTGAAGCAGTCTGGCAATCGCCAATCCGTCTCCGCCATTGTTGCCGGTTCCGCAGACCACAAGGATTTTCTCTTTTTCTTTATTCTTTAATCTCTGTACAATCTCCTCAACCGTCTTTAATGCCGCCCTCTCCATAAGTACCGGAGACGATATCCCGGCTTTCTGAATCGTATTATGATCCAGTTCTTTCATCTCAACAGCAGTTACAATCTCTCTCATCTGTTCACCTCCTGTTTACAATAACACATTTACATACAAGAGAAAAGCTGTGATCAGATGACCACAGCCTTGTGTTTCACAGTTATCCCTTACATCCCTTCATGTTCCTTTCTGTACTCACTCAGGTTATAGGACAAAGTCATAAGACTCTCTGAAAGATGTACGTTCTCTACCATTACATCCTCCGGGGCATCCAGATCAATATGTGCAAAATTCCAGATTGCCTTAATTCCATTATCAATTAAAATCTTTGCCATCTCTTTGGCTTTATTTTTAGGAAGAGTCAGAATCGCGATCTCAACCTCATTCTCCTTCAGAAACAAAGGAAGATCGCTCAACATCTGAATCTCAATTCCACGAACTGCAATCCCCTCAAGTACAGGATTGACGTCAAAAATACCAACCAGCTTAAATCCGCGCTTTTCAAAATCCACATAATTGGCCAATGCCTGTCCCAGATTACCGGCACCCAGAATAATCATCGGATGTACAGTATCCAGCCCAAGGATCTTACCGATTTCTGTATACAAATAGCGTACATTATAGCCGTAACCCTGCTGACCAAAACCACCGAAATTATTTAAGTCCTGACGAATCTGGGAAGCCGTCACATGCATCTTCTTGCTAAGATCATTTGAAGATATACGCTCTACATTCTCCTCCATCAATTCACCGAGGTAGCGGTAGTACCGCGGCAGACGCTTGATTACCGCTTTCGAAATTTCCTTAGCTTCCACAAATTTTCCCTCCTTAGCTTATCTATGTCAATTATACCCAGATGTTATTTTATTGTCAAATTAAATTTGTACTTTTTGACCAAATATTTCTGTATTTTTTTATCAATTTCATTCTGAAAAATTCCCCGGAATATCATATTTTCTTCCATGCATCCATCCGGTGCTTTCTTTTCCCTGGACAAAATCTCTTAAAATGCTTTCAAAAACAGGCATTTTCGATTATAATAGTACGCGGACAAATTACAAACGGAGGAATTCCTATGATTTTATCATGTCAGAATATCTGTAAATCCTTTGGCGAAAAAATCATTCTCAAGGATGCCAGTTTCCATATAGAAGACCGCGAAAAGGCAGCTCTCATCGGCAATAACGGTGCAGGCAAGACGACTCTGCTGCGAATCATTATGCATGAGCTCTCCCCGGATTCAGGAAACGTGGTACTTGCCAAAGATAAAAATATCGGCTACCTTGCCCAGTATCAGGACATTCATGGCCATCATACCATTTACGAAGAACTAATTTCCACCAAACAGCACATTATTGATATGGAGAACCGTCTGCGCTCTCTGGAACAGGAAATGAAAACCACCACCGGAGATGCTCTGGACAGCCTGATGAATACTTACACAAGACTGAGTCACCAGTTTGAACTGGAAAATGGTTACGCTTACAAAAGTGAGATCATGGGTGTATTAAAAGGTCTTGGTTTCACAGAAGAAGATTTCGAACGCCAGATAGAAACTCTTTCAGGCGGCCAGAAAACCCGCGTAGCTCTGGGTAAACTGCTTCTTGCCAGCCCTGACATTCTTCTTCTGGATGAGCCTACCAACCATCTGGATATGGAGAGTATTTCCTGGCTGGAAACCTATCTTCTGAATTACCCGGGTGCTGTATTTATCGTATCCCACGACCGTTACTTTCTTGACAAAGTCGTAACAAAAGTTGTGGAAATCGAAGCAGGAAATATGCGTATGTACAGTGGCAACTATTCTGCCTATGCCCTGAAAAAAGCCCAGCTGCGTGACGCCCAGTACAAAGCCTATCTGAACCAGCAGCGGGATATCAAACATCAGGAAGCAGTCATTGCCAAGCTGAAATCCTTTAACCGCGAGAAATCCATCAAACGTGCGGAAAGCCGCGAAAAAATGCTGGATAAAGTCCAGCGCATTGATAAACCACAGGAGATTCAGAATCAGATGCGCATTTCCCTGGAACCAAGATTTGTCAGCGGAAATGATGTCCTTACTGTGGAAAGTCTTTCCAAATCTTTTCCCGGACAGACACTTTTCAGTGACATCTCCTTTGAGATCAAACGTGGAGAACGTGTAGCCCTGATTGGCAATAACGGCACAGGCAAAACCACCATGTTAAAGATCATCAATGGGCTGATCGATGCAGACAGCGGCAGATTTACTCTTGGTTCCAAGGTACAGATTGGCTACTATGACCAGGAACACCATGTTCTTCATATGGAGAAAACTATTTTTGAGGAAATCTCAGATGCTTATCCCACACTTACGGAAACAGAAATTCGAAATATGCTGGCAGCATTCCTTTTCACAGGGGATGACGTATTCAAACTGATCTCCGCTCTGTCCGGCGGAGAAAGAGGTCGTGTTTCCCTCGCCAAGCTGATGCTGTCCGAAGCAAACTTTCTGATCCTCGATGAGCCCACCAACCATCTGGATATCGCTTCAAAAGAGATTCTTGAAGAGGCATTGAACAGTTACACAGGAACAGTATTCTATGTTTCCCACGACCGTTACTTCATCAACCAGACAGCTACCCGGATCCTGGATCTGACCAATCAGGCAATTGTAAATTATATCGGAGATTACGACTATTATCTGGAGAAAAAAGAAGAGCTGACGGAAAAATATGCTCCGGCTGCCGCTCAGGCTGTGACAGAAGCAAAGCAGGCTTCTGATAACAAGCTTTCCTGGCAGCAGCAGAAAGAAGAACAGGCCCGCCAGCGAAAACGAGAGAATGAACTAAAAAAAGTAGAAGCCCGCATTGAAGAACTTGAGACCAGAGATAAAGAGATCGACGAAACCATGATTCTCCCGGATATCTGCACAAATGTGGCAGAATGTGCGAAACTCAGCAAAGAGAAAGCCGCCATTACCGAAGAATTAGAAGGATTATATGAAAAATGGGAAGAACTTGCATAATGCAGGTTCTTCCCATTTTCGCAGTTTATAACTTTTTACAGGTTTCTCCGCTGCAGTGTGATCCTGCCCGGAGAACTTTATAATGTTATAGAAACATTACCGGATAATTTCTGACATTATAAAATTTCATCCAGTCTCTCTCTGATGGCAAGGATGAAATCTTTGCTGTTCAATACTGTCACATCCTCAAGAGAAGTGATCAGCGCAAGGTCTTTTGTCATCTTACCGCTTTCAATCGTCTCCAGAGTCGCCTTCTCCAGTTTATCAGCAAATTCCATCAATTCTTTATTGTCGTCCAGCTCACCTCTTTTTCTCAGAGCTCCGGTCCATGCAAAAATAGTTGCTACAGAGTTAGTAGATGTCTCCTCACCTTTCAGATAGCGATAATAATGTCTCTGTACGGTTCCATGAGCAGCTTCATATTCGTAATATCCCTGTGGAGATACCAGTACAGATGTCATCATAGCCAGAGAACCAAATGCCGAAGAAACCATATCACTCATAACATCTCCATCATAGTTCTTGCAGGCCCAGATAAATCCGCTTCAGCCTTCATGACACGAGCTACGATATCATCGATCAGGCTGTAGAAATATTCAATGCCTGCTGCCTCGAATTTCTCCTTAAACTCATCCTCATAAATAGTTGCAAAGATTTCCTTAAAACGTCCGTCATAAATCTTGGAGATCGTATCCTTGCCGCCAAGCCACAGGTTCTGTTTTGTATCCAGTGCATAATTAAAACAGCATCTTGCAAAACTTGTGATAGAATCATCCAGATTGTGCATACCCTGAAGCACACCCGGTCCCTCATAATGATGGATCAGCTCTTTTCTCTGCTGTCCGTCTGCACCTTCAAATACCAGATAAGCATCTCCGGGGCCGTCAATATACATCTCTGTGTTCTTATACACATCACCATAGGCATGACGTGCGATGGTGATCGGTTTCTTCCAGTTCTTAACACATGGTTCAATACCCTTCACTACGATTGGGGCACGAAAAACAGTTCCGTCGAGAATTGCACGAATCGTTCCGTTAGGACTCTTGTACATTTTCTTTAAGGTATACTCTTCCATTCTTGCCTTATTAGGAGTGATAGTGCACATTTCACTGCAACGCCGTACTTCTTTGTAGCCTCTGCTGCATCAACAGTTACCTGATCATCCGTTTCATTTCTGTATTCCAGACCAAGGTCATAATACTCAGTGTTCAAATCAATATACGGAAGAAGAAGTTCATCTTTGATTATTTTCCAGAGAATTCTGGTCATCTCATCTCCATCCATCTCCACAAGTGGTATCTGCATCTGAATTTTTTTCATGTTAATCCTCCTCTTTGGCTCTCATCCAGTTAACTATCATGATAGCCGAAAACAGGCCGTTCGTCAATGCTTTTATACACTAAAGCAATAATTTTGTGAAATAAAAGATTACTGATCACAGTTCCATAAAACGTTCCAGATCCAGTTCTCCCCATCCCTGCTGATTCTTTGGCAATCCCATATCCCTGGCACTTTCTTTCAATTTCATCTTAATCTGAACATTAGTCAGCTCCGGATTCTTCTCAAGCATCAATGCTGCTGCCCCTGCAACCAGAGGTGTAGACATAGAAGTACCACTCTTCACTCCATATCCGTTATATGCCCCCGATGCACAGGCAAGAACATGATTCCCAGGTGCAACCAGATCCGGTTTACAAACACACTCAAATGTAGGTCCCCTGCCGGATATGGCAGTCCGTCCTGTAAGCAGATCGCTGGAGCCTACTGTGATAATCTTCCGGCTGCTTCCCGGTGCTGTCACACTTCCTGCCTTCGGTCCCTGATTTCCTGCCGCAGCCACTACCACCAGACCTGCATCCCAAAGTTGTTCCACACCCGCGATCAGAACTCTGTGATCTTCTGCTCTCCTGCAGGTTGTTCCCACCGAGATATTCACTACACGTATCCCATAATATCTCTTATTCTCCAGGATCCAGCGAAAAGCCTGCAAAACATCTTCTTTCCTGCCATTTCCCGTTCTGTCGAGCACCTTCAGAACTATCAGGCTACACCCGGGGGCAATTCCTTTGATCCGTCCTTCCGAAGCCCTTCCGTCACCGCCAATGATTCCACATACATGGGTTCCATGAGAATTATCATCATAAGGTCTGATACGATGTCCGATGAAATCTTGAAACGCAAGTATTCTCCCTGTAAAATCTATATGAGGAAAAATCCCGGTATCCAGAACACACACACCCACGTGCTTTCCTGTATATCCGGAATCATCTGAATTCTTCATAAAAAATCCTCCGAATCATCTGGATAATGAAATCTTACCGCAACTATTCATCAGGTCGCTGCAAAGACAATGAACATTTGCGTCTTACTTTAAATTATTCGGAAGATTATATTTTTGTGTCCGACAGTTTCTCCTGTCATATCTCCGTTTTTCTGTAAATAAAATGTATAAAGCTTCCATGATATGCAGATACTTCTGATATGCAAAACAACAGGCATATACAGAATCTGTTACAGAAATCCCGAAAAATATCCTTATAGCAATTTCATAAAATAACTGTAACCATCTGCATAATATTAAGGAGACAAATTATGACTGCATTATTATTGATACTGGTATTTTTACTTTTTCAGACCTTCGTCCTGCTCTGCTGTGTAGCTGCCGGAAATGACGCTGCCTCCCAGGAAATCTCCGATCAGGAACAAATGGAATTTATCCGGGAATGGAAAAAAATACATTGCAGCAGCCCTCAAAAATAAAGGGCTGCTGCAATGTGCTGATAAACCTTCTACATCACATAACAGTCATATCGTATTGCTTTTCCTTTTAATATATAAGAAGGCTCTCTTCCATCAAGACAGACGCTCTTAAGAGGACGTTTTACGATAATTCTGGAAGGTCCGGCTTTGATAGCTGCATCAAAAAGATCTTTTCCTCAGAACATGGAGGTTCAAGTTTCTGGATCAGCTGAAGTTTTTTATTTATCAGACCGGATTTCTGTCTCTTCGGAAACATGGGATCAAGATAGATCACATCTACCGGATCCATAAGTTTCTCCATACATGACACACTGTCACCCTCCACCAGTTTCATTCTGGAAGCAATGTCTTTTAATATGGGATGCTTTCTGGCACGCCGGAGCGCATCCTTCAAAAGTGCGGCGATCACCGGATTCTGTTCGTATAATGTCACCTCATAGCCATATGCTGCAAGAAGGAAACCATCCTCCCCCATACCTGCAGTGGCATCAATTGCTTTCAGATGTTCTCCCTCTGTTTTGACCGCACGTACCAGCATTTCATGGGGAAGTCTTCCGTTTGTGACTCTGTGCAGCATTCCTTCAAAATCTCCCTGATATGTCAGGCCATAACCGGTAAGTGATACGCCCCGGGAGTCAAACATTACTGTCAGATGTTCTCCCGGTTTGTCCATAATCGGAACATTGTTCTTTCTGGCAAAAGATTCTGCCATTTCTCTTTGCCCGCCCTTAGCCAGGCAGACTGTTATCTTATCATTCATTTACACATTTCCCGCAAAATTTAATTTTCTTTTAATGCTTTTTCTATTTCAGAGATCACAATTCTGAGTGCTTTGATACGGGCATATTTCTTGTCAACAGATTCCAGTACATGCCATGGCGCAAAGGAAGTGTTTGTCTTCTGAAGCATCTCATTGACAGCCACTTCATAGGCATCCCATTTCTCTCTGTTTCTCCAGTCCTCATCTGTGATCTTCCATTGTTTCTCCGGATTATTCTGTCTCTCCTGAAAACGCTCCAGCTGTGTATCCTTATCGATCTGTACCCAGAATTTAATAATGACTGCACCCCAGTCTTTAAGTTCTTTCTCAAACTCATTCATTTCGTTGTAGGCACGTTTCCAGTCATTTTCACTGCAAAATCCCTCCAGACGTTCTACCATAACTCTGCCATACCAGGTTCTGTCAAAAATAGCGATATGCCCATTTTTCGGAAGTCTTGTCCAGAAACGCCATAAATAATGTCTGGCCTTCTCATGCGGTTCCGGACTTGCGATTGGATGTACTTCATAGCCCCGGGGATCCAGAGCTTCTGTAATACGTTTGATATTACCTCCTTTGCCTGCCGCATCCCAGCCTTCATACGTGATGATCACAGGAATACGTCTCCTGTACAGTTTATTATGGAGTTCCCCCAGTTTACTCTGGAGCTGTTTCAGTTCTCCCCTGTACTCCTCGTCATCCATTGTTTTATCTCTCAGATCAATATCCGACAGACGGGGAATCTGCTCCAGAGGGAATACATTCTGCAAAATCGGAACGGAATGTGCCTGATTCTGCATGGCAACTTCAATATTGCTTACCATAGTCTCCAGCACCTGAAGTTCCGCCCATTTTCTGTCACTGGCATCTATGATGTACCATGGTGCAGAGGAAGCATTCGTGTCAGACAGATACTGAGAAAATATTTTTGCACATTTTTTGTAATGTTCATTCTGCCATTTATCAAAGTCTGACACACGCCATCTGGTGTCTTTATGATCCAGAAGTAATTTTTCACGCCGCTTCTGTTCATCCCTGTCAATCTGCATAAAGAATTTCAGCACCAGATAACCATTATCTGTAAGTTGCCGCTCAAAACGGCGGATGCTGTCAATCCGCTGTGTATAACCTTCGCCTTCAATCTCGCCCGACAGACAGTCTTTACAAGTCTGCTCCATCCAGCCGGAATCCAGAAATGTAAATTTTCCGGCTTCCGGAATCTGTTTAAAATAGCGATACAGAAATGGATATCTCAGTTCTTCTGCTGTGGGAGCTGACATAGTGGCAACCTTAAAGAAACGCGGATCAATATTCTTAATGACTTTTCCGATCGTACTTCCCTTGCCGGAAGATCCCCAGCCTTCAAAGAGTACGATTACCGGGATCTTATGTTCCTTGATTTTCATCTGAAAATCATAGAGCTGACTTCTTGCTGTCTGCAGACGGATTTTGATTTCCTCTTTTTCCGGCATATGTGCCGGAGTCCATGTTGTAAGCATAACATTGATCCTCCTTTTATTTTTCTTCGTAACTGTTCAATACTTTCACAGTCAGAAGCTGTTGAATAGTTGCCCTTTTCATTAATAGAATATCTCAAATTCAGCTGAATAATCATAACATGAAATCTGTTTATCGTAAAGCAGGTGTATGATATCACTACTGAATTGTTTTAACTGCATTATTTTATGGGATTACTATGGATTTTTTCTAAAGCCACAATATTTTCAGAATATTCTTCCCAGGTGAGATTTCGTTTGATCCTGGCCGGACTGCCCATTACCAGAGAACCATCCGGTATCACAGTATTCTTGGTAACCAGGCTTCCTGCACCTATAATACAGTCCTTTGCCAGGCAGATCCGGAAAGATTTGCCCGCCCCCAGCTGATGAGCATTACAAAATTCCTGTCTGGTAAAAGACAGCTTCTTCTTTTTATAATAAAAATGATCATATCGGATTTCAGAATTTCCGTAATCCTTTCTCAGGCCGTTATCAAAAGCAGCATTCAAATGATAATAAGGTAATCATCCGTATCTGTTTTCTCACAGTTTATCATCTCTTTGCGTCAATCCATATTTTTTTAAATCCACCGTTCCATTGACAACCTCAATTCCATCTGCTTCCAGTAGCTTTTTCTGTACATCTTTACCGCCGAAGGCAAAAGCCCCTGACAGTTCTCCTCTGAAATTCACTACCCGATAACAGGGAATATGCCCCGGATCCGGATTCTTATGGAGGGCATTCCCTACCGCTCTCGACATTCTCGGATTCCCTGCCATTTCGGCAACCTGACCATAAGTTGCAACGCATCCTTTCGGAATTTGCTTCACTGCCTCATAAATCTTCTTTGTCGGGCTGTATGTTACGAGATCATAGCTTTCGGATATCATTCTTTTAATATCTTTATCCGGTACCGTCCCATTTAGAATAATGGTATTCCAATGTTCCTTATTCTGATGATAACCAGCCTGTACAGATTCATAGGCACTTCGCCAAAAATCACGCCACTCCGGATCTGCTTTTACATTCAGATTAACATAACCGTTTCGTTCATAGATCCAATTAAAAAATTTTTTGTTTTCCCTCGCTCTTACCACTTGCCAGTTCTGATCACGGAAAGGTCTTTCCGTATATGTATTCTGAAATGATAAACCGAATTCCAACGCTGCTTCTCGTGTAATCATGCAATTTTGATTCATTTATTTCACCCTTATTCCCTGAAATTATTTCTGACATCTTCATAATCTCTTGGAAGTCCCTCAAACAAAATTATTGCCTTATCATACTGTTCCTCTTCCATACATGATATAGCTTTCCTATACTGTTCCTGCTTCCTGATTTCTTTTAATTCCCTGTCCCACATCTCGGCTGTTTTCTCACTCTGATCACATTCTTTTAAAAAGCTCTATCCTCACACGGAAAAAGTTAAGCTGTTTATTACATCTATTTTTCCCCTTCATTCGCTTCCTCTATTGTCACACTCTCCTGTACCTGCATATCCGTATACTGAACACGAATAACTGCCTGCGGCCAGTTTATGCTGACCATTGCTGTTTTGTCTTTCTCATCTCCTGCTTTCCGGATAAGCTCCAGCAATTCCTTCAATACTTCCTTTGTCAGATAACCGCCTCTCCAGTGAAAAATAAGTACCCTGCCTTTCTTCGCCGCCTGCAAAGAACGCTTATACACATCCTCTTTCTTAGTAAAAGAAAGCTTCTTCTCCTTATAGTAAAAGTGCTCATGATCACCGCAGTGAGGCGCCGGCGCAATAAGAGGCTCATGATCCCTGAAAATCTGTGAATCATCCAGATTGAAATAATCATAGCGGATTTCAGAAGTTTCACGATCTTTTCCCAGGGTATTATCAAAGGTCGCATCCAGATGATAATATGTACCTCCTATTTTTACAATATTCCATGTGTGGCGATACTTAATTCCCTTCTCAGGATTATTTCCACAGATTGCAATCACACACCAGACTCCCAGTGCATCTAACAAAACCTTTACTGCTTTTGCAATTCCCTCACAAACACCAACTCCTTGCCCCAACGGTCCGATAATTTCATGGGAATATGATTTTTTCAGTTTGTCATAGCGGATATTTTCACAGATAAAATCATGTACATACTTCTCTTTCTCCCACTCAGACAGCTTCTGAGCCGGACGAATCAGCTTCTCAACTCTGGCAGTCATAGCCTTTTGATGTTCGCAAATCTTCTTTTTATCAAAAAGATACTCCGGAATAAAAATCAGATTCGGAGAGTCTTTATAATACCGGTATTTATAACTGCTCACCCAAAATATCTCCGGATGATCCAGACGCATCTGAAAAAATACATTATAAAGTTCTTCTCCCTCTAATGCCGGAATCTGAAATTCATCCGCCAGGTTTTTCACACCGCTAAGAATGCTGTGATATGCAGCCTGCTGCGCCTTATTCATATGGTTGTAATAATATTGCTCCATTGTTATCGTATCTCCAAGTTCTTCGTCACTTATAATCCTTCCGGTACATTTCACTGATCACTGCCTGCGCATGTTCAGATTCCTTTTTCTCTATTATCTGCGCCCGATCACTTAAAATCGCCAGCATCTCATCTACCAGATCTTCGATTTTAGGATTTGTATACCGATATAAATAACCCAGCATTCTGGTTGCGGTATAATCTGTATTCATATTTTTATATGCAATCTCAGCACAAAGCTCCTTCGGATAGCCCTTGCTGAGCAAAACCCTGTATAGTTCTTCTGTTCTTTCTGATGCCATGTTTTTTGCCTTTCTTATCATGTTTCTGTGTCACCAGCCATCTGATTTACTTCATCAAAAATCATATGATATAGCTATGTTTTTTCTCATAGTAACATACTTCAACTGATATTCGCAATCAGAATATGGAGCTTATTTGATATGGAAAAAGATTGTTAGTTACTGTTCACACATCACTATCCCGAGACATACAAGCCAAAATTCCATTGCCGCAGGCAATCTGGAATGAATTTTGGCTACGTTACTGTGAACGGAGTGAACAGTAACGATTGTTACAAGGCACTGAGTAAACAGTAACACAGTAACTCCAAGACTTACAAGGTTATCAACGTGACAGTAGAATGTGCGCAATAACTATGTTATACTGATAATATCTAAATGCTTTAGATAACAAGCAATCAATAGAGTGTGTTTGAAAAATGCTTTCTGTAAAATGTGCGTCACAATTTGTTGGTACACTCGTTACTATCTGAAGCATTCAATCCACATTCTCAGGAGGAAAAAATGTCGAAAAAAGAAATAAGTTTTACAGAAGGACCTGTGTTCCAATCTTTGCTTCGGTTTGCCATTCCCGTGCTTGGAGCATTGATCCTGCAGGCTGCGTATGGCGCAGTTGATTTGCTGATTGTTGGAAAATTCGGAAATGCCTCGAGTATTTCCGCAGTAGGAACAGGAAGTTCCTTTATGCAGATGGCTACTTTTATCATTACAAGTCTTGCAATGGGCTCCACCGTAATAATCGGGCATCACATCGGAGAACAAAAACCAAAAGAAGCAGGAAATGCGGTCGGAACTACGATCATTCTTTTTCTGATCATTGCTGTCATCATGACATTTGTACTGGAATTTGCCGCCGGAGGAATTGCGCATCTTTTACAGGCACCGGCTGAATCCTTTGACAAAACAATTCTTTATATCAGAATCTGTTCTGCCGGTATCGTTATTATCATTGCATACAATGTAATCAGCGGTGTGCTGCGAGGTGTGGGAAATGCAAACCTTCCACTTCTATTCGTAGGAATTGCCTGTGTCATAAATATTCTGGGAGATTTGCTTCTGGTTGGAGTATTTCACATGGATGTTGCGGGTGCCGCCATTGCCACTGTATTTGCACAGTTTGTCTCTGTCGTCTGTTCTGTCGTTGTATTAAGAAAGCAGGATATGCCTATAGAATTTTCCAGAGAACAATGTCGGATTTATAAAGAAGAGCTTGGAAAAATATTAAACGTAGGTATACCGATCGCACTTCAGGAGACAACGGTTCAGATTTCATTTCTTGTCGTAAATTCTGTTATCAATCAGATGGGTCTGATGCCATCTGCCGGATATGGAATTGCACAGAAAATCGTTTCCTTTATTATGCTGGTTCCGTCCTCTATCATGCAGAGTGTATCAGCATTTGTTGCGCAGAATATCGGTGCCGGAAAGAAAAGCCGGGCATGGAAGGTTTTTACACTGCAATTATTACCGGATGTTCCGTTGGAATCATCATCTTTATGGTAGGATTCTTCGGAGGCGGAGTATTATCCTCTTTCTTTACCAATGATTCCGAGGTAATCGCGCAGAGCGCCGCTTACCTGAAAGGTTTCTCTGCCGACTGTATACTGACTTGTGTACTTTTCAGCAGTATCGGATATTTTAATGGCTGTGGAAAAAGTATTCCTGTTATGATCCAGGGAATCACTTCCGCATTCTGCATCCGAATTCCGGTATCTATCATTATGTCGAGATTACCGGAAACATCTCTGACTTATGTTGGAATGGCGACACCTATCACAACTGTATATGGAATTATCTTTTTTGTAATCTGTTTCCGGCTGTTAAATAAAAACTCAGCCAAATAATAAAAATGGTTTCCTGTTATCAGTTCTCTTAGTAGAGATGCTGATAACAGAAAACCATTTCCATTATTTGATTATCCTCCGATACATGAATCGCATAGAAAATTTCATTAAGATACGAATCACGTACAACTGTCAGATACCATGCCTGAATCCATAAACTTCATAATCTTATCTAAATACATTTCCATCGTCCTGTCATCGCTGCGGTAGGTCTCATGTCTGGTTCCCGGCAGGTAAACATATTCGCAGGAAGTAATTCCTCTATGATTAATTTTCTCTGCAAATTTTCTCAATGCGTTTACAGATACAAAATCATCTCTTTCTGCCTGAAATAGCAAAACAGGTGCTGTCAGTTTCTTCCATCCACAATATTTTATGTACCAACTCATTTTTACAGACGCCAGAAGCCACCCATAAGAAGCTGCACTAACCTGGAATTTTTTATTCTCTTTACGCATCTCATTATATTTTTCGAATCTTGGTCTGGAAGTACATCCACTGGTTTCGAAAGTCTCACTACCATCATAAGGCTTCTGACCAGCCACATAGTCTTCCTCCCTTCCAAAAGGCACTTCGTCTGTGCAATAGCAATCACCAATGGCCAGGGAACATTTCCGGTGAGCGGGCGGAGCATAGGAGAATTCAATATAATCTTCTGAAACAGTTGCGGCTCCCATGCAGCTGCAATTGTGCCAATCGCCCCACCCATAGAATGTGCAAAAAGAACTAACGGCAGTTCAGGATATGTTTTTTTAATTACATGGCATATTTTCAAAAAATCTCTCACATATCGCTTCCAGGTATCTATATGTACAAGAGATGGATCTGCTGTCAGGCAATAACTTTGTCCATGTCCCATATGTTCCGGCATATACACATGATATCCAGCCTTCAGAAAATAATAAATCATCTCTTCATATTTCGGCGCTGCTTCTGTAAAGCATGACTGATTATAATCACGCCTTTCGGCTTCTCTGCCAGGTAGCGCTGTACATGAATTTTCCCCACTATCCCCGTGTCTTTTCGATGCAGATGATCCTCTGCACCAGAAATGTACCCCTCCTGACGGTGCGTTGCAAGATATGGTTCTATTTCATCATTCATTTTATACAAATATTCATTCTCATGTATTATTTCCATTATATGTACTCCTGTTGCTTTTTCATAATTCTGTTGCTATCTGCTTTTCACCATTCGATACATACCTGTATTATAATCTTCACTGGTGCCTGTTAATAATCCCATTAATCTTTTTCTCATTATAAAATACCAGTATAATTCCGCCTATACAACAGAATACTGCTGCCCCAAAAGCAGCAACTCTATAACCAGTTCCCTCTGCTGCCCCTATCGTCGAGACTGCTGTAAATATCAACATAGAAATACTCTGCCCAAGTTTAAACGCAAATGTTCTCGCCGCATAAAACATTCCTTCACGATTGCTTCCTGATGTAATCGAGTCGCTCTGCGAAATATCTGCCACAACAGCCTGCGGAAGAATTCCGAAAATCGCCATAGGAAGAGCCGCCACGACTGTCAGGATCAGTCCCTGCACCGATGCCGGAATAAAACTCATTTTTCCCATAAATCCGGTATAAAAATAAGCAAGGCTAAATACTGCAAATGCAAACAAGATCATCTTTTTCTTTCCAAGTTTAGGAGTAAGCTTATTTACCGGAATATAAAATACAAGAGACAACGCTGTCATTCCCACAAAATACAAAGTTGTCATTGTTTCCGGAAGTTTCAAAAGACTGGTGACAAAAAATGGAAGACCTGTCTGAAACATGGTAAGTGCAATCCAGTAGAAAATATCAGATGCCACAAACTTGCGAAATTCTCCATTCTTAAAAGTAGCTGCAAGAGATCCAAAAGCTGACTCTTTTGCAGGAACCGTATCTACATAGTCTTTTTCACGGATACAAAATACCGGCACAAGCATACAGATAAACGCTATAGCCGCCATCAAAGTAAAGGTCATACGGATAGCACCAACTCTGCCAAAAGCAGGAATAAACATCCCCCATATCGTAGGTGCCAGATACGCCACTGCAGTTCCGGCAATAAATGTAAAGGAAATGACTGTGGAAATATTAAGTCTTTCCTGCTGGGTATGTCCAAGTTCCGGAATCAGCGCATTATATGGTGTACAGTACGCAGTAATGGAAAGATAGTACGCCAGAATCATAATCAGCAAAAACACTCCATTGATCCAGCTGTTTTTATTAACCGGTGACCAGAAAACCAGTACTGTAGAAAGCGCCAGCGGTAAAGATGCCCATTTCAGGAACGGAATTCTTCGCCCATTCTTTGACGTACATCTGTCAGATAAAGAGGCGATCATTGGATCTGTAAAAGCATCAAAAATCCTTCCGAAAGCTGTAATTCCGCCAATAATAGTAAATATGCCAAAGACCACCAGCCCTGTGGAATGAACACTGTCTGTCCCTGACTGATGCTGTCTTATCCGGCTGATAAAAATATACAAGCCAGTTAGAAATAATCCCGGACAACATCGCCCATCCAAACTGTCCGGCTGCAAACTGCCATATTTTCCCTGTTGTTAACTTTTTCACCGTGCACCTCCAGATTTCAGAACTACTACTTATTTCTTGCAAGAATCGAACTCTTTTCCAAGCATGGAAGTTCTTCTCCTTCAACAGTCGTCACAATTCCGCCTGCTTCTTCAACAATAAGTGCACCTGCCGCAAAATCCCATGGAGATAAAATAAGCTCGAAATAAATTTCCGCTCTTCCTGATGCTATGGCACATAAATCAAGTGCTGCAGATCCGCTTCGTCGGATATCAAGGCATTTTTGAAAATATTCGTAAGCTAATTCAAAGGATGCCTTCGCAAGCTCCGTATTATACGGTGATGAACCAAACAAAACAATGCTGTTTGCCAGATCATCCTTCGAGACATGAATCGCATTTCCATTCATATATGCACCCTCACCGGAAATCGCATAGAAAGTTTCATTAAGATACGGATTATGCACGACTCCCATATATCTCTTTCCATTTCGAATCAATCCAATAGATACACAGCTCATATGATAATCTTTAATAAAATTGGTAGTTCCATCAATCGGATCCACCACAAAAATATATTCTGCATTTCTGTTAATCTGGCAATCCTCTTCTTCCCCCCAAAACTCCGCTTCCGGAAGAATCTCAGACAACTTTTTTTCTAGCATTTCCTGAATTTTGCAATCATACTTCGTAACAAAATTTGCTTTTCCTGCCTTATCCTTAATGCCAAAATTCGCCCTGTCCGCCTGAAGCATAACCTGTCCGCATTCTTTTGCCGCTTCAATTATTTCATTTAATATCGTATGTGGAGTTTTCTCCTTTAGTTCCATATTATCTGTCACCTCTCAATAGAAAATGGTTTCCGTTTTATCAATACTTTTATAATTTCTCATACTTTTCAATCAGACACTGATGTTCTTTTGTCTTCTTGTCATAGTTTATCTCAACCAGCAAAATATCTCCGGTATAATCCAGAACTGAATCCGGATATTGTTTTTCCTTAATCTGCTGTAATGCTGTCTTGACATTCTTATTCCATTTAAGTTCTACGACAAGCGCCGGATAACTGGAAACGTATTCTGGTTTTGGAATAAATACAAAGTCTGCAAACCCACGTCCTGTCGGCAGTTCACGAACTGGTTTAAAATAATATTCCATTGAACTCAGATATGCAATTGCAAGTACACTGCTCAAAGAATTCTCATTATTATACTGAATATTCGAAACATACTCTGTATGGATTTTCTCAATTCCCTCTTCAACTGCTTCTTCATCCATGTCCAGCGTAGCCTCCAGTAAATGTTCTGATTCCTGCTGAAAAGTAATCATCTCATTCCATTTTCTGCTTTCAACCGCCATTGTCAATTCCTGCCGGATTTCTTCATTTGGAACAAATGCAGTTCTTCTATTCTGGTTATATCCCAAATAACCAAGATGGATCAAATACGTAAGTACATCATCTTTGCTTTGTATATTCACCGTATCATTTTGAAAGCAGCTGTATTCACTTTAATCGAAGCACCGGAAAGTATTTCAATTATAGCGTTTTTCAAACCATCATAATTCATATTGATAAAAGGAACAATTGCTTCATAAGAACAGTCTCAGACAGTACTTCTAAACCTGCCCGCACACAAAC
>ENA-OQAZ01000246-OQAZ01000246.1-human-gut-metagenome-genome-assembly--contig:-NODE-246-length-30866-cov-3.469208_pt1 | contig 30866 bp, 39 predicted proteins | sample MGYA00242737_ERZ504531 | MGnify/ENA primary metagenome ERZ504531 (study PRJEB26092, sample SAMD00036244) | human gut metagenome | host: Homo sapiens | study: EMG produced TPA metagenomics assembly of... | reverse complement strand
GCGATAGGACCACGAGTAAACACCCTCTTTATCGGATAAATATCGAATGTATCAATAAAGCCGCTCTCGAGACTCTGGTAAAGCAGGCTCTCTCTTCATCAGTAAAGCCTGCATTTTTGCGGTTGGTCTTCGGATTCTTGAGATCGATCTCCTGATGTGCCACATTAAGGTCGCCACAGCAGATCACCGGTTTCTTCTCCTGCAGTTTCAGGAGATAAGCCAGGAAATCCTCTTCCCATTTCATACGGTATTCCAGACGGCGGAGCTCGCTCTGGGAGTTGGGAGTATATACAGTCACAAAATAATACTCTTCGAATTCCAGCGTGATGACACGTCCTTCTTTATCATGTTCCTCTATCCCAATCCCGTAAACTGCAGACAATGGCTCCCTCTTTGTAAAAATGGCTGTACCTGAATAGCCTCTGCGGTTTGCGTAGTTCCAGTACTGATGATATCCGGGAAGTTCCAGTTTCACCTGTCCCTGCTGGCATTTCGTCTCCTGCAGGCAGAAAATATCCGCATCCAGCTCATGAAAGCGTTCCTCAAAGCCCTTGGTGATACAGGCCCGGATCCCATTTACATTCCAGGAAATAAATTTCATATTTTTATATTTTCTCCTCATTTTTTCGTCATATTTTTATTATATCTCACATTGTCGGATTAAGCAAAAATATTTTGAAAGTTTTCTCAGGCTCTCAAATATTTTGTATTACTGTTCACTCCGTTCTCAGTAACACGCTTTGCGGAATACTACAAGTGAACAATAACTATTTTGTTGCTGTTCTACGTCATATATGTTAAAATGTTCTCTATATCATGCAGAGCTGCACTCTTATTTACAGGCAGCAGCAGAACGGAGGATTTCTTTTATGAGTGATGAATTTAACAAAAGCGGATGTGCACCAAGTGACTGCGCTTCCTGCACAGCTAACTGTGAAAGCAGGTAGATGAGGCACATCATACCATCACCCTGACTATGGATGATGATACTGAGGTAGAATGTGCCATCCTTACTATTTTCCCTGTAGAGAACAAAGAATATATCGCACTTCTCCCACTGGATGAAAACGGCCAGAATGAGACCGGCGAGGTATATCTCTACAGCTTCTCCCGCACAGCAGACGGCGATCCGATGCTGGCAAACATTGAAGATGATGAAGAGTACGACGCTGCCGCAAATGCCTTTAACGCAGTCGTTGAAAAAGCACGTGCAGACGAGGAAGCCGACACACTTCTCAGCTAAACAAGGCATTTACCAGAGATAGTAATTACACAAAACAAGCCCGGAAATCGGATGTGTGTAGTCATCACACCTCTACCTTCCGGGCTTTCGTTTTATTTTGTGGTACTTCCGAAGCCACCGTTTCTTACTGCGTCCGCATCGTCATCCACGGTGATTCCGTATTCTACAAAGATTCCCTGCATGAAACCGGTTCCTGCCGGGATCTGGATAGTTTTATCTTCTCTTGTATCGTTGGTCAGTTTGGAAAAAATATGGCCTTCGTTGTCAGAAAAGAAATAATCGCTGTCAATGATTCCCACTGTGTTATTCAACTGCAGCCGGAATTTAAATCCCAGTCCGCTTCTCGGATAACATTTCAGGACCCAGCCCTCTTCCATCTCTACACGGATACCGGTCGGTATCTTTACGATCTCACCTGGCTTCATGGTCACATCCACAGGTGCATAAAAATCATATCCTGCACTTCCGGTCGTAGCTCTCTTCGGAAGCTTCAGACTGTCGTAGATATTTCGGATTTCCTCTTCTGAATACTGTTCAAAGGTATCTTTCCAGTCCTTTGCAAACTGTTCAAAACTTACCTTGTGAAATTTCGCAATTCTTTTCATTTTTCGTTCCACTCCCAATAGGTAATTTCAGAAAAAACCTCTGATCACTCCGCATACAGAACCACACGGTTCTCACGAAGTGACGCCTGTACATCGATCACCCTCTGATTTGAGGAGCCTTTCCATTTCAGAAGAACTTCTTTCTTATCCACCTGAAATTCCCCGTCCACACACACATCCAGATAATGGATGATCTCATACTGCTGGATTTCTTCCCAGAGAGAACCCGTATACAGCCAGATCGTCTTATCCGGATACTTCTCTCTGATCTCTCGTGCAAGAGCTGTTACCTCAGCGATATTGGAAGGATGCAGCGGATCGCCTCCTGAGAAGGTGATCCCGCTGATATAATCCTTGTCCAGCTCTGCAAATATCTCAGCTCGCTCGCTGTCCGTAAAGGGCAGACCTCCATTCGGATCCCAGGTAATGGGATTCTGACACTCCCGGCAGCCGTGTGAACAGCCGGCTACCCAGAGCACTACACGAAGTCCGTCTCCGTTTAACATATCGTCCTTGGTAATATTGTGGTATCTCATCATTTATGCTTCTTCCGGTACATCCTTCATGCTGAAGCTGATTCTTCCCATCTTGTCCTTGCCAAGGCAGATAACCTTAACTTTGTCGCCAAGTGTGAGAACATCTTCAACACGGTTGATCCTCTGTTTGGAGATCTTGGAAATGTGTACCATTCCCTCCTTGCCCGGTGCAAACTCAAGGAATGCGCCAAACTCTTTGATGCTGACTACGCGTCCTGTAAAGATCTGTCCTGCCTCAAACTCGGTAGTGATGATCTCGATCATACGTTTTGCTTCATCCATACCCTTCTGGTCTGTTCCGCAAATGGAAACTGCGCCGTCATCTGTGATGTCGATCTTCACACCTGTACGCTCGATGATCGTATTGATAGTCTTTCCTCTCTGTCCGACTACATCACCGATCTTCTGCGGGTCGATCTGGATCTGGATGATCTTCGGAGCAAACTCACCAACAGTTGTACGAGGCTTGTCGATACATTTCTCCATAACTTCTGTCAAAATATATTCCCTTGCCTCTTTTGTTCTGCGGATCGCTTCCTCAACGATCGGTCTTGTAAGACCATGGATCTTGATATCCATCTGGATCGCTGTGATTCCGTCATGTGTTCCGGCTACCTTGAAGTCCATATCTCCGAAGAAGTCCTCAAGGCCCTGGATATCTGTAAGAACGATGTAATCATCGTCTGTTTCACCTGTAACAAGTCCGCAGGAAATACCTGCAACCGGTTTTCTGATCGGTACACCGGCAGCCATCAGTGACATGGTAGATGCACAGATACTTGCCTGGGATGTGGAGCCGTTGGACTCAAATGTCTCAGATACGGTACGGATCGCATATGGGAATTCTTCCTCTGTAGGAAGTACCGGTACCAGTGCTCTCTCAGCAAGTGCTCCGTGACCGATCTCACGACGTCCCGGTCCTCTGGAAGGCTTGGTCTCACCTACAGAGTAGGACGGGAAATTGTAGTGGTGCATATATCTCTTGGATGTCTCAAACTCATCCAGTCCGTCAAGACGCTGTGCCTCTGTAAGAGGAGCAAGTGTAGTAACGGTACAGATCTGAGTCTGTCCTCTTGTGAACATGGCAGAACCATGAACCCTCGGGATGATATCTGTCTCTGCAGCCAGCGGACGGATCTGTCTGATCTCACGTCCATCCGGACGTTTATGATCTTTGAGGATCATCTTACGGACAGTCTTCTTCTGGTACTGATATACAGCCTCACCGAGAACGGCAAGCCATTCCTCATTGTCTGCAAAAGCTTCTTTCAGCTTATCAGTGATCTCGCTGATGTTATTCTCACGTGTCTGCTTGTCATCAGAGAATACAGCCACCTCCATCTCTTCCGGAGGAACGATCTTCTTGATCTCATCAAAAAGCTCCTGAGGTACTGCACAGGACTCGTAGGAATGTTTCTCTTTTCCGCACTCTGCTACGATCTGGTCAATGAATCTGATGATCTCCTGGTTCACTTCATGGGCCTTGTAGATAGCCTCGATCATCTTATCTTCCGGGATCTCATTAGCTCCGGCCTCGATCATGATAACCTTCTCTCTTGTAGAAGCAACAGTAAGCTGAAGATCAGAAACTGCCTTCTGTGCAAGTGTTGGGTTGATGATAAACTCGCCGTCGATCATACCAACCTGTGTGGTTGCGCATGGACCGTCAAATGGGATATCAGAAATACAGGTTGCAATGGAAGAACCAAGCATAGCCGGGATCTCCGGATTGCATTCCGGATCAACAGACATAACCATATCTACCAGAGTTACGTCATTTCTGTAATCCTTTGGAAACAGCGGACGCATCGGACGGTCGATAACACGGGATGTAAGGATCGCATGCTCGCTTGCCTTACCCTCTCTCTTGTTGAAGCCTCCCGGGATCTTTCCTACTGCATACATCTTCTCCTCATACTCAACACTTAACGGAAAGAAATCGATTCCTTCTCTCGGCTCTTTGGATGCGGTAGCAGTAGCAAGGACTGTAGTATCACCGTAGTGCATAAGAGCAGCACCATTGGCCTGTTTCGCTACACGTCCGATATCTACAGTCAGTGTTCTTCCTGCAAGTTCCATGGAATAACTTTTGTACATATTCGTTCTCCTTTTCTTATTATATTAATATCTGACAGGAGCCCGAAACAACTGAAAAGACCACTTCCTTTGAAAAAAAGATCTCGACCGGAAATGGGCTTTTCAGTAGTCTCGGAAATCACTCCTGCGGTAATTCCGTCTGTGTTTATCACACATGTTAAAATGGGGCGGATGGAATCATCCGCCCCTCCCGTAGCAATTATTTTCTTAAACCTAATTTCTCAATCAGTGCACGGTATCTTTCGATGTCTGTTTTCTTAAGATAAGCAAGAAGGCCACGTCTCTGACCTACCATTTTCAGAAGACCTCTTCTGGAATGATGATCTTTGTGGTGTGTTTTAAGATGCTCTGTAAGCTCCTGGATTCTTGCTGTAAGAACTGCAACCTGAACCTCCGGTGAACCTGTGTCACCCTCTGTTCTTGCATACTCTTTCATGATTGCTGTTTTCTTCTCTTTAGAAATCATTGTTGTTTCCTCCTTGAAATTTTAATTAAACGCCGGGTATTAAGAAGTGGTCGGAGTCTCCGGCTTCTGAATACTGGCTTTTTTCACCTCGAACAGTATAGCACACGGTTTCTGACCTGTAAACTGTTTTTTCGAAAAGTTTTTCCCGAAAGTTTTTATTTTTCGAGGCTGCGGAAATAAGCCTTTCCCTTTTCTGCATCCTTCAGGAGCTGCTGCTTTAGTGCTTCTATGGACGAAAAGCGCTTCTCCGGTCTGGAATAATGAAAAAATTCCACTCTGCAGGGCTCTCCGTACAGATCCTCATCACAATCAAAAAGATACGTTTCAACACCCAGAAATTTCTCTCCTATGGTTGGTTTATATCCTACGTTTGTGATTCCGCAAAGAGTTCTGTCCTTAAAATGGGACACTGTATCATAAACACCATTTGGCGGCATCAGCTTTTCTTTTGCAGGAACGATATTGGTAGTGGGAAGAAGAACCTTATGTCCCATTCCTCTTCCATGTTCGATCACACCGTCCACAAAAAACGGGATTCCCAGCAGATCATTAACCTTTTCCATATTTCCCTTTTTCAGTTCTTCACGGATAAATGTACTGCTGATCTTTCTGCGGCCTTCCATTTCTTTCGGAACAACATCCACAGTAAAGCCAAGCTTCCTTCCCACATTCTCCAGAAGCTGTGGTGTTCCCTTACGTTCATAGCCGAACCTGAAATCTTCTCCAACTGCAACATGCTCTGCCTGAAGATCTCCCACCAGGATCTCTTTAATAAAGGTTTCCGCTTTCATATGACGGATCCGGTTATCCAGCGGACATTCGATCAGCACATCCACGCCTGCTTTCTCAAGAAGCTGACATCGTTCATCCTTTGTAAAGATCATCTGGCTGCCGATACCAAGAGAAAAAAGGACCGTCTGCAGACCTTTTTCTTTCTGTTCCAGGATCTTCTCCACCAGTTTCTGATGTCCACGGTGTATGCCGTCAAATTTTCCAAGTGTCACCGCACTCTTTGAAAGGCGCGGAAATTCTCCGTCGATCTTCAAGTATTCCATATCTTCTGCTGCTCCTGCAAGTTCTTATAAAGTGTCATACAAAAAAAATGCGGATGGGTACGTATTTCTGTTTTCTTTCATCCCAGCCGTATATTCCTGTGAAATTTCCGCTGCTTTTATACATCCGGACTTTTTCTTCCCTGCTGCCTCCCTGTACCAGTTCCTCCGGAAGCGGGTTTCCGTTATTAAGAAGCCTGTCTCCCTCCGGTGTACAGGTAAGGACCGGATACATGGAAAGTACATCCTCGATGGAAACAAGCTTTTCCCCGATGTTCCCACCTGCAACTGCTTCCTCCACCTGGGAAAGTGTCATGCTCTCTTCCAGAGTGAAATTTCCGGACCTGGTCCGAAGCAGTTCTTCCATAGCTCCGCCGCAGCCCAATTTTTCTCCGATGTCATTGCAAAGTGTACGGATATATGTGCCCTTGCTGCAGGTAACGCTTATGCGTACCAACGGAAGCTCCATATCCAGTATCCTTATCTCATAAAAAACCACAGGGCGCGGCTTACGCTCTATGGTTTTTCCTTCTCTGGCCAGTTCGTAAAGCTTCTTTCCGTTTACCTTCAGGGCCGAATACATAGGAGGGACCTGCTGCTGTTCTCCCACAAAGGATCCCACTGCCTCACGGACTTCCTCTTCCGTGACGGTCACAGGTTTCTCAGAAAGAACAGCTCCGGTCATGTCCTGGGTATCTGTGGAAACTCCCAGCCTTAAAACCGCCTCATATGTTTTTTCTTTTTCTGTAAGAAGTTCCACCAGCCGGGTCCCCTTGCCCAGTGCAACAGGAAGTACTCCCTCTGCTGCCGGATCCAGAGTCCCGGTATGGCCGATCTTTTTCATGTGGAGAATCCCACGCAGCTTTGCAACAACATCATGAGAGGTATAACCTTTTTCCTTTCGGATCACAAGTATTCCGTCCATGATCTTATCTTTACTCCTCTGCAAGCTGTTTTTCAATTTCAGCGGTAAGGTTGTTGATCACATCGTACATGGAGCCCTGCATATCACAGCCGGCCGCACGCACATGTCCGCCGCCTCCGAAAAATACGGCAATCTTGCTTACATCCACCTTACCATTGGAACGGAGAGATACTTTAAAGAGTTGCGTCTGCATCTCATAGATAAAGATCGCAACCTCCACACCAGCAGTCAGACGGAGCTGGCTCACGATTCCCTCCAGATCCTTTCCTTCCACACTGTAGAAATCCATCTCCCGTTTTTTCAGATATCCGACCACACACTTACCGCCCTGAAGGAGAATACTCTCTGCCAGGACACGTCCCATGACCTGATTCTGAAGATATGTTTTCTGGTAAAAGGACTCATCGATGATCCTGCTGAAATCAAATCCTGTTTTCATCAGTTCTCCGGCGATCCTCATGGTTTCCGGTGTTGTGGAAGAATACTGGAACACGCCGGTATCATGTGCCATTCCCGTATAAATAGGAACCGCAATGGAACGATCGATCTTGTCTGAATCCAGAAGTCCGTAAAGAACTTCACTGGCAGAGCTGATTTCGCCTCTTACATGATTGACATCCGCAAATCCGTTATTGCTCACATGATGGTCAATGCAGGCTGTCTTTTTTGCTGCATCAAAATATTTCCGGGCAACTGCAAGTCTGTCCAGTGCGCTGACATCACAGGTGATAAAAAGATCATACACCTTATCTTCTTCTGCTTCTGTCTTAACCTCATCCATTCTGTCAATGTAATCAAATACAGGTTTTCGGTCTTCCAGATAAACATCTGCTTCTATATCAGGAAAATATTTCCGGATATAGAGATACAGAGCCATACAGGAACCAATGCAGTCCCCATCCGGACGGATGTGACCGCCAATGCCAACGGTTTTTACATTTTCCAGTATTTCTGAAATGTTTTTTCATTTTTTCCACCTATTCCTCTGTTTCCATCCCACTCATTACGTCATTGATCTTCTTTGACATATTTACACCATATTCAATAGACTCATCCAGAACAAAACGGATCTCCGGTGTATTGCGGAGATTCAGTCTTCTGGCCAGTTCTCTCCGAACATAGCCCTCTGCATTCTTCAAGCCCCGGAGGGTGGAATCCTTGGCCTGTTTCTCGCCCAGCACACTGATGTAGGCTTTGCAGGTCTTAAGATCCGGTGCCACCTCAACAGCTGTCACAGAGGTCATCGGATGAATTCTGGGATCCTTGATCTCGCTGTGTATGATGGTGCTGAGTTCTTTTTGAACTGCACCATTCACACGTGTATTTTTAATGCTGTTTTTTCTCATTACGAATCACTCCTATCTTGGTACCTCTACCATGATATATGCTTCGACTTTATCTTCTTCTTTGACATCATTAAAGTCATTAAATACAAGGCCGCACTCATAGCCGGCACGAACTTCCTTGACATCATCCTTAAATCTCTTCAGGGATGCAAGCTCACCCTCGAAGATCTGGTCCTCACCTCGTGTGATACGAACCTTACAGTTACGCTGGAATGTACCATCCAGCACATAGCTTCCTGCGATGGTTCCGACACCGGATGCCTTGAACAGCTGACGAACCTCTGCGTGACCGATAACCTTCTCCTCGAATACAGGATCCAGCATACCCTTCATGGCTGCCTCTACATCCTCGATTGCCTGATAAATGACTTTATAAAGTCGAAGGTCAACACCCTCCTGCTCAGCAAGCTGTTTTGCTGTGGTATCAGGACGTACGTTAAAGCCAATGATGATAGCATTGGATGTTGCAGCAAGGCTAACATCAGACTCATTGATGGCACCTACGCACCATGGATCACCTTAACGATAACTTCCTCGTTGGAAAGCTTGGTAAGACTCTGTTTTACAGCCTCAACAGATCCCTGTACATCGGCCTTGACGATGATCGGAAGCTCCTTAAGATCGCTGGCCTGGATCTGGTCAAACAGGTTATCCAGAGAAAGCTTGCCTTTGGTCTCCTCGAGAAGACGGCTCTTGTTCTCTGTAACGAATGCGCCTGCAAAGTTCTTGGCTTCTTTATCGCTCTCGAAGGACATCAGGATCTCACCTGCATTGGGAACATCGCCAAGTCCGAGGATCTCAACCGGAGTAGACGGACCTGCCTCTTTTACACGACGTCCTTTATCATCCATCATTGCACGTACCTTACCGTTGCATGCACCTGCAGCAATAAAATCTCCCACATGAAGAGTACCCTTCTGAACAAGAATAGTAGCAACCGGTCCTTTACCCTTATCAAGCTGAGCCTCAATAACAAGACCTCTTGCCTCACGGTTCGGATTGGCTTTGAGCTCGGAAACCTCAGCAGTAAGAAGGATCATCTCAAGAAGATTCTCAATTCCTTCTCCTGTATGTGCGGACACCGGAACAAAGATGGTGCTTCCGCCCCAGTCCTCAGGAATCAGTTCATACTCGGAAAGTTCCTGTTTTACACGCTCAACATTTGCACTTGGTTTATCGATCTTATTGATGGCAACGATGATCTCAACACCTGCTGCCTTTGCATGACTGATCGCCTCTACTGTCTGCGGCATTACACCATCGTCTGCGGCAACGACCAGAACTGCGATATCTGTAGCGTTGGCACCACGCATACGCATAGCTGTGAACGCCTCATGTCCCGGTGTATCCAGGAATGTGATCTTCTGGCCCTTGATATTTACCACGTAAGCACCGATGTGCTGTGTGATTCCGCCGGCCTCGCCTCTGGTTACGTTTGTATTACGGATAGCATCCAGAAGAGATGTTTTACCATGGTCAACGTGACCCATAACACAGACTACCGGAGGTCTCGGAACCATATCATCCTCGTCCTCTTCGTCCTCTTTGAGGAGCTCTGCGATCACATCCACCTTTTCTTCCTTCTCAGCAATGATATCAAAGCCAAGTGCGATCTCCTCTGCCTTTTCAAAGTCGATCTCCTGGTTTACGGTTACCATGACCCCTTCCATGAAAAGCTTCTTAACGATCACTGACGGCTGCATCTTCATCGCATCCGCAAGCTCACGGATAGTAAGCTTCTCCGGAATGGTGATCTCCTTGATCTCCGGTTTCTTCTCTTCCTGCTTCGGCTGTGGATTCGGTTTCTGAAGTGCTTTCGGAATTCTGGAATTCGGTCTGCGTCCGCCCTGATTTGGTCTGCGTCCGCCCTGGGTACCTTTCTCGAATTCTTTCTTCTTGTTCTTATTCTCTCTGTCACGCTCACGCTTGCTGTCCTTGGATGTCTTGGTCAGCTCCGGGGTGAATACAGCATCTGAAGAGCCACCGCTTCTTCTCTGTCCCGGACGCTGTCCGCCGCCCTGGCCACCACGGTTTGCTCCGCCGCCGAAACGGTTATCTCCGCCTCTTCCGCCTTCGGAACGTCCGCCCTGGCCTCCCTGGCCACGGTTTGCTCCGCCGCCGAAACGGCTTCCTCCGTCTCTTCTTCCTTCAAGCTTCCGCCCTGACCACCCTGGCCACGGTTTGCTCCACCGCTGAAACGGCTTCCGCCTCTTCCGTCATTCTGGCGTGGGCCTCTGTTTCCCTCGCCCTGTCTTGCCGGACGTCCCTCGCCATTCTGGGAACGGTTTCCGCCAAAACGATTTCCACCGTCTCTTCTTCCTTCGAAGGTTCTTCCGTCACGATTTCCGTCTCTTCTTCCTTCCGGACGGTTGCCTGCGTTCTTCCGCCCTGAGTGCGATTCTGTCCACTCTGACCGTTTCTCTGCTCACCGGCCTCACCGTTTCTTGTGTTTGCTCCTGTGCTTCTCTGACCGCCGTTCTGTGGACGTGCCGGTCCCTTTCTCTCGCCTGCTGCCGGTTTTCTTCTTCCTTTACCGCCATCGCTGGCATTCTGTGCATGAAATACACGGATGATATTTTTTTTCTTTTTCGGTGCTTCAGACTTGTTACCCTCTGTATTCACCGTTGTTGTCTTTTCTTCTGTTTTTGGAGTATCCAATTGTCTATATTGCTCCTTTCCCGATCTGTTGAATTTATCTTTTATCATTCTAACGTCAAACCTCCTTACAGACGCCTGTATCATGCAGGTTATCTGCCGGATTCTTTTTCCAGCGCCTTCATGATCGCCTTTGCAAAATTTTCGTCCTGCACGGCAAGGCTGGCACGGAATTCTTTGCCCATTGCTCTGCCCAGGCTCTCTTTGTCTGAAAGGAAATATAACGGAACTTCATAATAGGTACACATATTCCGAAATTTCTTTTTTGTGTTTTCGGAGGCATCATCTGCCACCAGTGCCAGGAAACCTTTTCCTGTTTTTACGGATTTCTCTGTGGAAAATTCTCCGCTCACTGTTTTTCCTGCTTTTGTCGCAAGTCCGATGAGTGATAAAACCTTATTGTTTTTCAATTGATCCAAACTCCTTTTTGAGGTTCTGATACACTTCATCCGGAACTGCCATTTTCAAGGAACGCTCCAGGCCATGGTTTTTGATAGCCTTTTCCAGGCATTCCTCTGAGAAACAAAGGTATGCGCCGCGTCCGTTTTTCTTACCTGTAGCGTCCAGGATGATCTCATTCTCTGATGTCCTGAGAACTCGTATCATTTCCTTTTTGCTTTTCATTTCCCTGCAGCCGGTACACTGACGCATGGGAATCTTGGTTCTCGTTTTCATTATTCTTCGGCATCTCCATCTGCTGTTTCTTCAGCTTCTGTTTCTGTCTCTTCTGTATCTTCCTCTGCTTCTTCAATCTCTTCGGAAACAGCCTCTTCTGTCATTCTTCCTCTGCTTCCTCGTGTTCCTCATCGTAATCATCGTAGAAGTCACCGGACTCTCTTGCCTGTGTCTCGCTCTTGATGTCGATCTTGAAGCCTGTAAGCCTTGCAGCAAGACGTGCGTTCTGTCCTTCCTTGCCGATAGCAAGGGAAAGCTGGTAATCCGGAACTACGACCAGTGCGGTCTTCTCATCCGGGTCAGCCATAACTGCGATAACCTTTGCAGGGCTTAATGCATTCTCGATAAGGATTGCCGGGTTCTCATCCCAGTTAATGATATCGATTTTCTCACCGTGAAGCTCGTTAACAACTGCACCTACACGTGCACCGTTCATACCAACGCATGCTCCCACAGCATCTACATCCGGATCGTTGCTCCATACAGCGATCTTGGTACGAGAACCTGCCTCGCGGGCAATGCTCTTGATCTCAACGGTACCGTCTCTTACCTCTGCAACCTCGGACTCGAAGAGTCTCTTTACAAGACCGGGATGTGTTCTGGAAACCAGGATACGCGGTCCCTTCGGTGTATCCTTAACTTCAAGAATGTAAACTTTTACTCGCTCGGTCGGCTGGAATGTCTCGCCTTTTACCTGCTCGTTCTCTGTGAGGACTGCGTCTGCCTTACCGAGGTTGATGCTGACATTTTTGCCCATTACTCTCTGAACAATACCGGTTACTACTTCTTTTTCGATTCCGTAGTACTGATCGTAGAGAACTTTGCGCTCTTCCTCACGGATCTTCTGAAGAATGACGTTCTTTGCGTTCTGAGTTGCGATACGTCCGAATTCCTTGGACTGGATCTCAACTTTCATAACATCGCCGATCTCTGCGTTGGTGTTTGTTTTCTGTGCATCCACCAGAGAAATCTCAAGAGCTGGATCCTCCACATGCTCTACAACAGTTCTGTCAGCGTAAACACTGAAGTCACAGGTCTCCGGATCGATCATAACGTGAACGTTATCTGCCTTTCCGAAATGGTTTTTACATGCCTGGATCAGTGACTGCTCAATTGCCTCCAGCAGTGTATCCTTACTGATGTTTTTCTCTTTTTCGAGAACGTCCAGCGCGTCTCTTAAATCTCTGCTCATTTTCCTTTTTTTCCTCCTGAATTTTACAGATTCGATTCTCTTTTAGAATTCGATCGCAAGGCGGATCAGGGCGATATCTTTTTTATCAAAAGTGCGTTCTGTGCCGTCTTCATCGATTGTCACACTGTTACTATCATATGCATTTAAAATACCGCAGAATTCTTTCTGCTTCTCGATGGGCCGGTAGGTACGGATCTCCACCAGCTTGCCAAGGCTTCTCTTAAAGTCTTTTTCTTTTTTAAGAGGCCGGTCAAGTCCCGGAGAACTGATCTCCATAATGTAGCTGTCCTCGATGAAATCCTGCTCATCCAGTATATCACTGAATGCACGGCTTACGTCCTCGCAGTCATTGACTGTGATTCCGCCCGGCTTGTCGATATAGCCTCTGAGATACCAGGTTCCGGCTTCCTTGACATACTCCACATCTACCAGTTCAAAGCCCCTGGACTCCACGATCGGTGTAAGGATCGCCTCTGTCTTCTGTTCATATTCTTCCCGTCTGCTCATGCTTCCCACCTGCCTTTCCTGTTTCTGCCTGTTTCTGAACAAATTCCTTCTCAGCAAATAGGAGCGGGCTCTCGCCCACTCCTATGCCAACAAGTTCTTAGTTTCGTTCATTGTAACACCAATGTCTGTTAAATGCAAGTATTAATTGCGATTTGAATTTCTGTTTATCTTTTACAGGATTTCTCCCGCTTTATAGCATGCTGCTATATAATCTCTCGGCTGATAATAAAAATCTGTATTATAGTCCGAAATATGTGCATCAATCCAGGAATGATAAATATCCCATATTCCTTTTTCGATTTCCGCATCATCATATATGTCTTCTATTAATCGCTCATATACTTCTCCAATATCCCAGTAATCCGGAACCGTATATCTGCACATGGATACATTGTCAAATTCCCCTTCCGGAATATTGCATTGTTCCATAAACTCTGCTGCAACTTTTTGTATTGGCTCACAGTGAAATACATCCGCATAATCGTATATTCTCTTTATGTTTTCCCTGCCAAGATAATCTGTGATTTCCCGCCGATGTTGTTTTCTGTTTCGTCCTATATACTCAATCAGGCTACAGGTAAAAAATAAATTGTTATTATTTTTTTTCGCCATATATGACCTCACTTCCTGCAAATTTCAAAGTATCCAATGCCGAAATTGTATGAAAACTGATCTGATGTGTGGGGTATTTAAATTTTACCAGTTCCCAGAAAGCAGCTCTTGAGATCTTACCATCCAGATAGTTTTGCAGATAATTGTAGATCGTATCATCTGCCATTGGTCCTTCCACAATATCATACTGATGTGCTTGTCCACTTCGACAGGAAATAATAAAGTCCAGCCATTCTTCTGTCATTTTCTCAAATTTAAGAATTTTTAATTCTGTATTTTCTGTATACTCGTACCTATTGATGTATCCCTTTTCTCCGTACCTTGTTGCCCACCGTTCTGCCTGTTTTTCGATGTTCGTACAATAGAAGCCAAAATAGAAATCTTTGTTAAATCGGGCTTTTCTGATTTCCGGATACTCTACTATATCTTTACTTCCATGATATAAGGTCATATGCGCTCCTTTTCAGATCGGACTTAACACAATAGTCTCCTGGAGCTATTATAGCAAATGTGTATCGGAAATCGCAATATATTTTACTCTCACAAGAGCATCTATATCACGACACTCTCCCATTCTCCATCTCATACACCACATCTGCAACGTTCATTGTAGAAGTTCTGTGTGACACCAGCACGACAGTACGGTTGGCATTATCTTCTTTCAGGGATTTCAGGATGATGCCTTCGTTCAGGGAATCCAGATTGGAGGTTGGCTCGTCCAGAAGAAGGAGTGGGCTGTCGTGGAGGAAGGCTCTTGCAATACCGATTCTCTGCTTTTCGCCGCCGGAGAGTGTGTCTCCCAGTTCTCCGACTTCTGTGTCATATCCTTTTGGAAGGGCCATGATGAAGTCATGGATGGAAGCTTTTTTTGCGGCCTCCATGATTTCCTCACGGGTTGCGCCTGGTTTTGCGATGGCGATATTGTTTGCGATGGAATCGTGGAACAGGTGGGTTTCCTGTGTCACATAGCTTTCCAGATCCCGCAGCCTGCGTGTCGGGATCTCTTTTACATTTCTGTTATCTACGAAAATACTGCCTGCACTTACATCCCAAAAACGCATCAGAAGCTTTAAAAGTGTGGATTTTCCGGAACCGCTGGCTCCATGGATACCGGTGATCTTACCCGGTGCAAGTTTCAGGGAGTAGTCGTCCAGGATGGTTTCATCTTCATATGCGAATGTCACATGAGAGACTTCTGCACCTGTAAATCCATCACCGGATTCATCTTGTTTCTCCACATCATTAAACCTTCCAACTGCGTGAAACTCGATTCCATCCGGAATCTCCTCCACCAGTGGTTTCTCCTCCAGGAGCGAAAGCACACGCTCACCACTTGCCAGAGTCTGATTCAGGTTATTGGAAAGACTGGACAGTGCCACAACCGGGCCAAAAGATCCCATCATGGCAATGGTACAGGTCAGGATTCCGTCAAAACCGATCTCACCTTTTCCATAAAGATGGATCGTCAGCGCCAGCATTCCAAAGGACGCAAGCAGGATCATAAGATTGGTAAATGATCTCTGGGAACCTTCCATCCGGCTTAAGTCTTCCTGCATTCCTGCAAGTTTCCGGGAGCGGTCAGACATCTGGCCTTTTCTCTTTTCACCCTGATTGTACTGGATGGTTTCATCAAGGCCGCGGAGAGAATCCAGCACAAAACTGTTCAGCTCACCAAACTCCGTACGGAATTCCATACCCTTCTGACTTCCATGCTTTCCATTCCACAGGGGAATCACCACACCTACGATCAGATAGGCGGTCAGAGCCAGAACTCCGGCAAGCACATGATATCTTCCGATAAAAACTACCATGATCACAGAAGTCAGTGTTGCAATAGCAATGGGGGAAATGGTATGCGCATAAAAAACTTCCAGAAGTTCAATATCCGTGGTGATAATGGAGATCAGGTTCCCTTTGTCACGACCTTCCAGCTTCGCAGGGCAGAGCTTACGCAAAACCGCAAATACCTTATGGCGGATGATCGCCAGAAGTTTAAACGCGATAAAATGGTTACAATACTGCTCCACATAATGAAGGATACCACGGAGCACCGCAATCAGGATCATAACGGCAATGATCCCTTTCACAGAAATTCCGGCAAGCCAGGTACTCTTTATAACAACCTCCGGAATACCAGAAATCCCGGCACCTGCTGCACTTCCTGCCAGGCCATGGAGGATCACCTGCCCTGCCAGGATGGTCAGGAAAATGCACATAGGTATCCCACAGTTCCCAAAAGAATAGCCGCCACCATAATATGTAGAAGTGGTTTCACCAGACCAATAAGACTTCTCATGATAGCAATGGCACTTCTTCGCTTTTTCGCTGTATCTGTTCCCGCCATGGCCATATCTGTCTTCTGCCTGTATATATTTTTCTGAGTTTCAGCCATTTCACGTGCGTTATTGTCACTCATCACACATTTCCCCTCCTTCCCATAATTTTTCCAGCGCACTCTGGCTCTCATACAGATGACAATAATCGCCACCCAGGGCCATCAGTTCCTCATGCTTTCCGCATTCTCTGATCTCACCGTTCTTCAGGAAGTAGATCTGATCGGACTGTACCACATTGGCAAGTCTGTGGGAGATCAGAAGTACAGTCCTGGTTTTTGCCATCTCATGAATAACATCCATGATCAGCTCTTCACTTTCCACATCAATGTTGGAGGTGGCTTCATCCATAATGTACACAGGGGCATCCGCAAGAAGTGCCCTGGCGATCACAAGCCTCTGGCACTGTCCGCCGGAAAGATTTCCCGCCTTTTCCAGAAGGACCGTATCCAGCCCGTTCTGGGTATCCAGAAATCCAAGGAGATTGACCTTCTTAAGGACCTCACGCATTTCCTGATCCGTGGCATCCGTTTTTGCCATCTGAAGATTTTCACGGACTGTTCCCTTAAAGAGATAACTGTTGTGGCGCACCAGAACCACATGTTCCATCAGGTCATCTTCACGAACGTCCCCGAGGGCAACTCCTCCGATACGGATATCACCGGAAAACTCCCGGTTCTTTCCGGAGAGGATTCCCGCAATGGTACTCTTACCACAGCCGGACTCTCCAACCAGGGAAACAAAGCTTCCCGCAGGAACCTGAAGATCGATCCCGCCAAGGATCTCACGGTCCTTCTCATAGGAAAAATGCACATCCCGAAAAGAAATATCCAGACCGCCCTCCGGCAGAGTTTTCTCTCCGGCTTTCGGCTCCGAAATATCCAATATCCGGAAAATCTTATCACTGGCAGCCATACCGTTCATAGCAATATGAAAAAAGGATCCAAGCAGCCGCAACGGCAGAAAAAACTCACTGGACAGAAGCACAATGCAGAGGGTTCCGGAAAGGTTTAAATTCCCATGTAGAAACTCCGTCACCGCCACCGCCATACCAATGGCCGCACCGCCGTAAGCCACAATATCCATCACACTGGTGGAATTCAGCTGCATGGTTAAAACCTTCATGGTGATCTGGCGGAACCGCTGGGACTCTGCATCCATCTCGTCTGCTTTCTGCTGGTCTGCCTGATAGATCTTTAAGGTAGTCAGACCCTGAAGATTTTCCAGGAAGGAATCTCCAAGTCCTGTATAAATGCTCCAGTATTTGTTAAGAAGCTTCCTGGCGATCTTCTGTACCACCACAATGGAAATGGGAATCAGCGGCACACAGATCAGAAGTACCACGCTGGCTTTTAAGCTCACCCGGCAGAGGATCACAAAGAGTGTTACCGGTGCGATCAGGCTGTAAAACAGCTGGGGGAGATATTTTCCGAAATAGGTTTCCAGCTGCTCCACACCTTCTGTGGAAACCTGCACCACTTCAGAGGAGGAAACCTGCTCTCTGTAGGAAGCACCCAGCTTCAGCATTTTTTCATAAATTTTTTCTCTGAGGATCCGCTTTACATCCACGCAGGCCAGATAGGACGACCTTGCGCCCATCCGCTCACAGAAGAAGCGGATTACAACAACCAGGATCAGCGTAAGAACTGTCCGTTTTACACTTTCTGAAGTAACGGAACCGTAAATCACTTTTTCCAGCAGCCCTGCAATGGAAAAACGGCGATCACCTGGGACAGCAGGGCAAGCCACTGCCACAGGATCGTATACACGATATATTTTTTTGCGTGGGATAAAAGTCCCACCAGTCTTGTCTTGATCATTGGCTGCTCACACCTCCGGCTCCACAGTTTTTACCCTGAGGAAGAAATACAGAATGTGGCATACCCACACAACGGCTATGCAGATTCTTCCCACAGGCACATTTTTCATGCAGATAAATCCGATGACCATAACTACGGTCACCATGCCGATGATCTTGCATTTGGTTCCAAGCGTCATGGCTCTTTTCTGCACAAAACTGTCCAGATGTTTTTTGTAAAGGTCTGTTCCTATAAACCAGGTATGGAGCCGTTCCGAGCTTTTTGCAAAGCAGAACAGCGTTGCCATATAAAAGGGAACCGTAGGCAGGATCGGAAGTACAATTCCGATGGTGCCAAGTCCAAGGCAAAGAAACCCCAGCAGGATCCAGAATATTCTCAATGGATTTCTCATTTTCTTTTCCTTTCTCATATGCGCTTTAGACAGTTAAAACGAACTTACGTCCATCTACTCTTGCTACTTTCAGATCAATGCCATAAAGTTCATGAATGCTTTCCTCCGTGATCACTTCTTCCGGCTCGCCTTCCACGATGACTTTTCCACCGGCGAGACCGATGATCTTGTCGGAAAAATAGATCGACTGGTTGATGTCATGAAGGACCATAACGATGGTCATGCCAAATTCCCGGTTCAGCTTCCGCACAAGCTCCAGAATCTCGATCTGATATCGGATATCCAGATATGTAGTCGGCTCATCCAGAAAAAGGATCTCGGTTCCTGTGCAAGCGCCATGCGATCCATACACGCTGGCGCTGTCCGCCGGAAAGCCTGGATAATTCCCTCTCACGAAACTGTGAAACATTGGTCACTTCCATGGCCCAGTTCACATACCGCTCATCCTCTTCTCCACGGATCCCCATCATACCAAGATGAGGCGTTCTTCCGAAAGAAACCAGACGCTCCACGGTGATGTCATCCGCCGCCGTATTGTACTGATGTACAATGGCCACTTTTCTGGCAAATTCATTCAGACGCAACCTTGCGATGTTTTTTCCTCCCAGAAGGACTTTTCCCTTTGCAGGGTCCAGGTTTTTGGTCATCAGGGAAAAAAGTGTGGATTTACCACATCCGTTGGCTCCCATGATGGTCGTCACCTTACCTTTTTCGATCTTAAGGGACGCGCCTTTTAATATCTCGTTTTTACCATAGGAAAAGCATACATTCTTTACCTCCATGGCAGGTCGTTTTTTTTCCGTATTCTGTGTATCAGTCACCATATTTTTTTGACCTCCTTAAGAGAATGATAAAGAACGGACCACCTACCACGCTCATCACAACTGCCGCACTGATCTCATAGGGAGCTGCAATGGTCCTTCCGATGGTATCTGCCAGAAGGAAGGTAAAGGCTCCCGCAAGTGCAGAAAACGGAACCAGTGCCTGTGGTCACTTCCCACTAGGATCCTTCCGATATGTGGCACGATCAGCCCAAGGAAACTGATGGCACCTGCGATGGCTGTGGAAATACTTGCCAGAAGTACCGCGATCAGGGAGATCACGATTCGTGTGGCATTGACGTTCAATCCCAGGCTTCGTGCTGTCTTATCTTCCAGAGACATCAGGTTGCACTCTCCGATAAACAGGCATGCCAGGAAAAGCCCTGCCACAACATAAGGAACCAGTGTTGTCACATCATCCCAGGTTTTCTGGGTGATATTGGCTTCTACGATGGAAGCACGCCGGACATATTTCCACCGCTCATGCTGTTAAAAGCGCTGGAAAGTCCGGCAAACAATGCATCTACTGCCACACCGGTGAGGATGATACGAAGAGGACTTAAGCCGCCCTTCCAGGACAGACAGTAAACCATCAAAAAGGCGACCACGCCGCCAAAAAACGCTACCAGCGGAGTAAAGAAATACAGTCCCGGTGCAAAAGCTGTGATCAGAACTGCCGCAAAGCTGGCACCGCTGGAAATACCAATGATACCAGGGTCTGCCAGTGGGTTTTTAAGGACCGCCTGGAACAGAACACCGGAAACCGCAATGGCGGCTCCTGCCAGCATGGAAATGATGATACGCGGAAAACGAAGGTCATAGATGGTTGCCACTTCGTCAATACGCTCCACAAAAAGTCCTCTCATCAGTTCTCCGAAGGAAACCTTCAGGCTTCCGATATTGATGGCTGCAAAAAACAATACCATCAGAAGCACCGCCATGAGCACAAAGGAGAGCACTGCACGGAGCCGCTTTCTTTTTTCTCTGTTTTCATCCATTTTTGTCACTTCTCCTTTTCTGTGGTCTTTTGGGAATCTTCAGCTGCAGTTTTTCCGGATGTGCCGGATTTCTGCGCGTCTTCATATTTCTGGGTCGCATTGGATTTCTCTGCATTTTTCTGAGCGTTTTCACTGTTCTTTTTCGCTTTTTCCAGATCCTCGTCACTTTCCGGATAAAGGATCGGCTGCAGCTCATCCAGTGCTTTCGGATAACGGAAAGTTGCGCTCATTCCGAAATTTTCATAAGTCAGGTCATACACCCTGCCATTTTTTACCGCGTCGAAATGTTTCCAGATATCGTTGGTCTTGAAATCTTCGTTAAACATCTCCACGACCTGATCCGGAAGTGCGTGAGCCGCACGGAGGATGATATCCGGTTCTTTGGTCTTCATATCTTCGGTGTTTACCGTAAGAAATTCCTGATCTGTATCTGTATAAACATTTTCACCGCCAGCCAGAGCCACAAGACTTCCCACGTAGGAATTTTCGGTAGCAATGATATAGCTGCCCGGAAGTCCCATCAGGATCAGCACCTTGGATGGTCTTTTCCCTCGTTCTTCTTTTTGTATTCTTCGTAGAATCCCGGAACTCTTTTACCAGCGTGCCTGACTGCTCTTCCCTGTCAAAAATCTCTCCCAGTTCCTGAATGGAACGGTACATCCCCTGTACACTGCGAAGATTTAAAAACGCCCAGTCCACGCCGATATTTTCGTACTTGGGTTCAAGGTCTGACTGAAGGGAGATCGGGCTTAAAATCCAGTCCGGTTTCAGGGAAGCCACGATCTCCATATCCGGGCTCATGGCTGTACCCACGGTGGTTACAGCTTTATAACGCTCCGGAATGGTGGAAATGCTGCTGGAGCATACCCCAACCAGATCCAGTTCCAGTTTGTCACAGATATCCGCAACTGCCGGAGAAGTAGCTACGATCTTCGGGGATCCTCCATGGATCGTACCTTGGCTTTTGCCACTTCCACTGCCTGTTTTTCCACAGGTCCGTGATCTCCAGCATGGACTCCACCGTCTCTGTCTGTGTGGTTGTCTTCGTGCCTTCCGGGTGCTGATCCACACAGCCGGTGAGAAGAAGGGACGCTGCCGCCAGGACTGTGACAAGAATTCCTCTGCTGATGCAGGATTTAATATTCATCATCGTCATCATCCTCTCCGCCCCATCTGCGCCAGTTCTTACGGAAGTACCAGATGATCAGTGCAGTTACCAGGATCAGAACCAGACCGGAGCCTGTCACTGCAGAGCAATGGCAAAGACCGTATTGATCTTTACGCTGCTTTCGCCGTCAGATTTCTTTTCCCCGGAAGTGATGCTGTCCTCTTCCGCTGTGGAAAGATTTAGTCCCTGGGCGCTGTTCAGTTCCTTGTCTGTATCGGACTCATCAGAGCTTTTGGAAGCTGCTGCCTGTTTCTGTGCTGCCGCTACGGTGTTCCCGGAATTCATGGCATCCGCATTTCCTGTGGAGCCGCTTTCTGCAGTGCTCTGTGCAGCTGCTGCCTGGGTGGCCGCCGCATCATTCTGAGTTTCCTTCTCATTGTCCTGCGCAGCCTCATCCGTACTTTCTGTTCCGTCCGTTTCCTGGGCACTTCCCGTATCCAGGGTACTGTTGGCAACTGCCTCGCCGCTTCCGGAAGCCTCGGCAGATGCTGCTTCTTCTGTTACAAAAGCAGGATTCATACCCACACTGTTTCCCTCGGAATAATCGCTTGGATACAGATAAAATGTAACGTTTCTTCCCATCGGGGTTACATACATGCTGACCCGGACGATGCAGTTCTCGCTTGGAACCTGGATACAGATATCGGAGGTGGTTCCGTTGCTGTCTGAACCATTTGCGGTTACCGCGACGCCTGTGCCGGACCAGCCGGAATCTCCTACATTCTGTACGCTGAAACTGTGACCGGACGTATAATCGATCAGGCTCATGCGGATCGTCAGATAATAATTGCCGGAGTCCGTCACTTCCATCAGACCACTTGCATAAACCGCACCTTCTACATACCCTGTCCGGTGGCGTAGGATGCCTCACCGCCGGAGTCTTCGATCTCTCCTGTCACCGGATGGGAATAACACCGGTTAATGGTACAGGAATACACACTTCCCGACTCCGCGTGGACGGAAGTTACCGGAAATCCCAGAGTTGCCGCCACGAAGAGTACTGCCGCTCCAAAACAGGTCAGTAGATTTTTTTTCCAATTTTTCTCTCTCATTTCTTCTTTCCTGCCTTCTTTCTCAGGCTTCCCCCTCTGCTCTTGATCTTATAGAAAACACCTGCCAGTGCCGCCAGCGCGCTGACGGATACCGGAACTGCCACTTTTCTCATATTTCCGGAAGATTCCCCGGTACCAGTCTCGGTATCTGCATAAGCTTCGCCGGAAGTGGTTGTCTCCTGATCCTGATCTGACGCATCGGAAAGGCCGCTGCTGGTAAGCTTTGTGGTTCCCGTATCTTTGGAATCCGATTTGCTGCCGATGCTCTTTCCGGATTTCAGCGCAGTAGTTCCTGCTGATTTCTTTGTGGATGTGGATTTGGTGGTGGTTCCGGAAGATTTCAGGGAACCGCTGCTCTTTAAGGAGCTTCCTCCAGACTTGGAAGTACTACCGCTTAAGGAACCGTTGCTGCCGAGTTTGGAACCGCTTCCGCTTAAGGAACCGTTGCTGTTGGTACTTAAGCTGCCATTATTTCCGCTGAGAGAACCGTTTCCGGTGCTGTTATTTCCGCTGTTGCTTCCATCGCCATTGTTGTTATCGCCTTCGAAGCCGGGATCCTTGCTGTCCGTCTTTTTCAGGGTGCTCCAGTCCAGTTTCAGGAAGGCAGGCTGGGTTCCGGTGCCTTTGGTAATGGAATCCATAATGGGAACAAAAACCTGAAGCGGCACATAACCGTCATTTTTTGCCTCATCGATCAGCGGGAATGTGACCACATCCGGATAATTGGTTCCGAAATTGTCCGTAACCAGCTTGCCGTTGGTGTATTTCTGATAGGAATCCACCGTTACATTGCCAAGAGAACCGGATGGTGCGCCATATTTATCCAGCTTGTAGCCGGTCTTAAAATATTTCAGGGTACCCAGATATCCAAGCTGTCCGTTAATGGTCAGACCCTTGAAGTCCATGGTAATGGAATATTTTCCTTTCTTTACCGTCAGCTTTATGGTGTGATTGATGGCTTCGTTGGACATGGATGCAGATGTTTTGTCAATCTTTACCATGGAGCCTGTGACGGAATACACACCGTCCGCCAGGTTCTTCACATCCAAGCTGCTGTTCGCTGCCGTTATTATTTCTGTTGTTTGTTATTGTTTGTCTGCTTGTTGTTATTATTACTGCTGTTCGAACTGCTGCCGGAAGACTTCTTCTTCAGTCCGCTGACTGCCTTGAAAGCTTTTTGATCTGTGTATTGACCTGGCTCTGGGTGGCACTGCTGTTATCATAAACCGTCTTTGCGGCAGTGATTGCAGAGTTTAATGTCTTCAGTGTGTCAGCCGTATAGGTATCTTCCCTGCCTGCCATATTGGAAGCCGTGAGAAGCATCTCATGAAGTCCGGTCTTATCCACCTTTGTCTGGGAAGCCTTCTTCATGTTTTTCATCACATAATCCAGGATGCCGGTCTGGGCATCGGTTTCTTCCTGGCTGGACTCTTTGTTCCCGTAAACCGCCTTTGCCGTCTCATAAACAGAACGGAGCACATCCATATCTGCGGCTGTATAATGGGCTGTATCTTTCAGATAAGTTTCCGCCTTTGTCAGCGCTTTTTTGATCTCGCGGCGGTCCGTTCCCTGGATGATCAGTCCCTGGATGGCATTGTCTATGGCAGTGACACACTTGTTGACTTCTGTCTGAGAAGCCTCCTCATTGTCATAGACCTGACTGGCCTTATCTCTTGCCCGCTGTAACGCCTCACGGGTCGATGTTTCATATTCTACATCCGTCTCATTGAGATAACTGTCCGCGGTCTCAATAGCTTTCTTAAGCTCACTCTTATCAGAATCCACCTTGACCTTGGTCACCGCATTTACCGCCATGGTAAGGGCTTTTACCTCATTGTCCACAACAGTCTGGTCGATGTTCATGTTTTTATAAACTGCCTGAGCTGCCGCAATGGCATCTGCAAGCATGGCAAGCTGCTCACCGGCATAGCCCTGGCTGTCCTGTTTAAGGGATTTCTGAACATTCTGAGCGTTTGTGATCTGTTTTTTCAGGGCCGCCTTGTCCGTTTCCGTTCCGCTGAGCTGTTTCAGGTCATTCCAGTCCAGATACAGTTTCGCATACTGCTTTCCGCCACCGGCATTGATGGCTTCCATGACCGGAACATAGATTCTGGTCCATACGATGCTCTGATTCAGCTCTACCGGAATGGTTATGTAATGGGGATATTTTTTCCCTTTTACTGTGGCATCGGTGCCTTTTTTCGGATCGTTGTAGGAATCATAAATGTCATAGTAGGATTCCACACCCACTGCTTTTGCTGTGGCAGCCTCTGCCGCCGGAACTTCATTCTCATCCAGAGACTGTGTTTCTTCCTGAGCCGCAGAAGCCTCTTCTCCAGTCGCTGCACCGTCGCTGTCCCCGGAAGCTTCCTCTCCGTCCATAAAAAGTTCGTCTTCTGCTGCATCCTCTGTCTGTGCCTGAGAACTCTCCTCCGCAGCTTCCGTCGCTGCGCTCTGCGCCTCTTTTTGATCTTCAGCTTCTGTCTCCGCCGCATTCTGCGTCTCACCGGTATCTACAGCCTGGCCTTCCTCTGCGGCCGCATAAGGCAGGGTATCTTCACTGGTAAATCCCGGAAAATACCACATGCTTGCCAGATAGCCGGTAAAATTCTGCTTGCCAAGCTTGGTCGTCAGGGACGTACATTCAATCCGCAGATGGATATCATTTCCTTTCTTTATCAGCTGGAAGGGTTTTACCAGCGCTGAGTTTCCCATGGAAACCTGATCTGCGGTAGCATGGTGGAGCAGTCCGCCGATCTGGTATACCCCGTCATAAACCGTATTGGAGTCCGTCTTCTGATAAAGTGCCTCCGCAGCCGCCTGAAGAAGCTGGATATGCTTATCCACCAGGCTCTGTGTGGCAGACGGGTTTGCAGCCACCTGCTTTGCAGACGCAATGGCAGACTTTAACTGCTGTACGGAAGCGTCATCTGAGCCGGAAGTATCCACCGCTTCCGCCTGGGTGATCAGGTCACTTAACACAGTCTTGTCGATACCGCCCCCAAGGTTCTCCTCTGCCTGGGCCACTGCGATGCCGCGCCGTCGGTCTCTGCCTGGGTGGCATTGCCATCCTCAAGCACAGCCTGAGCCTGGGCACGTACCTGATCCAGTACTTCATATCCATCCTGTGTGCCGTCTGTGTATGCAGCCGCCTCCGAAAGGACCGCCTCCAGAGAAGACTTGTCCGCCTGAGCCACCAGACCATTTTCCAGGATTGCCTGAAGCATCATTCCGCCTGCCCCAAGCTCTTCCTCTGTTACATCTTCTCTTGAAAGAAGGTTCTCCGCGCCCTCAAGAGCAGACTGAAGGCTCTCACAGCTCTCCGGTGTATACCTGGAAGTATCTGTGTTCTTCGCCTCTTCGATGATCCTGGAAAGTTCACTCTCATCCATGGCATAAACGCCGGATGTGCTCCCCAGGCACAGTGCAGCCGCCATAAAAAACGCACTGCTTCGCTTAAATTTTTTTATCTTCATACCCATCATCCTCCTATGAGCACTTGTTAGCCATGATTAACCGTATCATGAGGAAAAGTTAATGTCAACATACTATCGTCCAAACCGTGCTCACAGGGAACGGTTCGATGATCTCAAAAATCCTTTAAATCCGCCATGTTCCCGATTTTTCGACAAAAAAAAGACCGAAATTTTTTCATTTCGGTCTTTAATCAAGATCCCGGATACACCTGGATATCCGGCTTTTTTTCACACAGAGCTTCCGGTCAGAGCTTCACATATTTCCCGCCTGCCGCATCGGATAACTGTCTGGCCAGCCCCATGCCGAACACGGAATTTTCCGTATCGATCACCAACACCGGCACGCCTTTTCGTTTCAGCTCCTCAGCCGCCTTAAGGGCAAGAGACCAGGGCTTTCCCTCCCGGGTGTCAAAATTGGCCTTGCCGTCAGTGAGCATCACCAGAATCCCGGTCTCTTCCGGATTCTTCCGTTTTTCCGCTCCAGGACTTTCAGGGCCTTTCGGATTCCCATGCAAGAGGGGTATTCCCTCTGCCTTCAGCTCTTCCATGGGCCTTGCCGCAAAATCCACACTTCTGGTAAAAGGCAGGATCAGTTCTGCTTTCCGGTTCCCGAAAACCACCATTCCTGCCCGGTCCCTGTCACTGTACGCCCGCCGCAGAATGGAAAGCACCGCACTTTTCGCAAAAGAAAGCCTCTCTTTTGCACCCTGGGAACGACTGGCATCCACCAGAAATAAAACAGACACCTTATTTTTTCTCCGGAAGCGTTTCAGCCGGAGGTCACACGCTCTGATCTCCCGGTCCTCTCCCCCGATCCTGCCGCTCTCCAGCGCCGCCCGGACGGATGCCGGAAGATCCACCTCACCGGCTCGCAAAATCTCTTCCTGACCGGAGGGGATCACCAGAGAACCACTGTGTTTCCCACCCGGAAGCCATTCTTTCCGGGACTGCTGCTCTCTTTTCAGAAAGATCTCCTGTTTCATCCCCTCCAGAACTTCCAGTACCGAATACTCTCTTCCGCTCTGTTTTACCGGAAGGAATACCTCCTCAGAATCTGGCCTTCTTCCTTTCCCCGGATCTAGTCACCCTCCCCGGAAGCTTCCGGCTCCCTGGAGCTCTTTTTCCCGGCGGAAAGAATCTCTTCCATTACCTGAGGATCCATCTGTCCGTCTTCCAGAGGATTTTTCCGCATCCGGTGAGGCAGAACATACCGGGCAGCCCGCTCAAGATCCTCCCGGGAAGCCTTTTTCCGGCCTTCCAGTGCGGCAATGGTCTGTGCAGTCCGGATCATTCCGATATCCGCCCGGTGGCCGTCAGTGCCGTAGGCAACGCAGATCTGTGCCGCCAGCCTTAGCAGCTCCTTTGGGACACGCACCGTCGGCAGAAGCTCTCTGGCACTGCGGATTCTCTCGGAAAGCTCTTCCTGAGACTCTTTGTACTTCCGGCAGAAATACCCCGGATTTTTCTCATAGGCCATCCGGTTCTCAATGATCTGCACCCGCTTATCCACGTCTGTCTCTGCTTCCACATCCACCACCATGCCAAAACGGTCCAGAAGCTGCGGCCGCAGGTTTCCCTCCTCCGGGTTCATGGAACCGATCAGCACAAACCGGGCTGAATGAGTACAGGAAATCCCTTCTCTCTCCACGGTATTGCGCCCCGTTGCCGCCGCATCCAGTAACAGATCCACGATATGGTCGTCCAGAAGATTGATCTCATCCACATAGAGGATATTTCCGTCTGCCTCTTTCAGAAGACCTGGCTGGAACTGTTTTTCCCCGTCTTTCAGTGCGGCTTCGATGTCGATGGTTCCTGCCACACGGTCTTCTGTGGCATTGGCAGGGATCTCCACCACCCGACAGTCCTTCATAAGTCCCGGGATGGCACGCACGCAGTGGTCTTGGCCGTTCCCTTCTGTCCACGGATCAGCACCCCGCCTGCAGACGGGTTCACCAGATTGATAAGGATGGCCTCCTTCATAGGTTCCTGCCTACAATGGCCGTAAATGGATAATCATAAGTTTTTTCCCGCATCATTCTTCCGCCTCTCCTTCTGCCTCCAGATATGCCTCACGGATCTGGGACAGTTCTTCTTCCGTTGCATCAAAATAGCCCCGGTTGCTGGCCTCCATCAGCCGCTCCATCATCTTCATGTATGCCATTTGTTGCTTTGCTGCATCTGTTTCCGGAGTTTTTCATCCCCGGCATAGCACCGGGTCATCCGGGAAAAGGTCTCGCCTGTCACCGCATCGGTGGAGGCCGCAAACCCCATCACATTCTCAAACCGTTTCGCGATCTGCTGCACACCGTGATAATCATGGCGCATCATCCCTGAATCCATCCGGGGTTTAAAAGCCTTGTGGCGATCCCACGCTCCAGAGAACTCTTAAGATCCTGTACCTTCACCGCCTCACCGGTGGTATCAGCCACCAGCATGACCGGTTTGCTGCCTTTTTTGTTCTCCACGGCTCTGGCAAGTCCGCCGTAAAATTCATAATAGTGATCCAGATCTGTCAGCTCATACTCCACATTGTTGCGCACCTGGGAAATAAAATCCACATGGTCATACTGTCCGGCCAGCACTTCTTCGGCTTTCACTCCTCGCCTCCGGAAGGAATACCCGTAAGAGAGATCCTCGGTAAAAGAACTTCCGATCTCTGCCGCATCCTTCCAGCTGCCTTTTCGCACAACATCCGTAAGCCGGGTTCCATACTCCCCTTCTTTGGGGCCAAAGATCCTGCAGGATGCCAGATCCCAGGCTTCCCGTTCCTCCATTTCGGGATGGAATCTCTGGATCTCTTCTGCCATCTTTCTGGTATTTGCCGTAAAATAACTCTTTTCCGGTCCTTCCTCAAGCCGGAGGATCTGCCGGAGCATGGCATTTAAGTTATCGATCAGGTTGGGATACATGTCCCGGAAAAATCCGCAGATGTGGATCACCACGTCCATACGTGGCCGGTCCAGCTCCTCGGTGGGGATCACCTCCAGCCGGTCATCGTAACTGCTCTTTTCCGTTTTCAGACGGATGCCCAGATAATACAGGATCTGTCCGATGGTCTCACCCTGCTTCTGGAAGTCTCCAGTCCCCAGAGGATCAGCGCCGTAGTGTCCGGATACGTCCCCGTCTTCTCATGATAAGCCTCCACCGAAAGCTGCGCCGCCTTCATTCCCCGCTCACAGGCCGTTCTGGTGGGCACCAGCCTTGGATCAAACTGCACCAGGTTCCGTCCGGAAGGCAGGATCGACGGATTCTTTACCACATCTCCTGCCGTTCCCACCGGAACATAGCCACCGTCCAATCCGTGTACCAGCCGTTAAGTTCTGCCTCGTTGATCTCGTGAAGACCATCGGTGATCAGACTGTTTTCATACTCATAAAGCCTCTCTTCCAGAAGATCCAGATCTTTTTCCGAGCAGTTTTCTCCGGAATCTCCTTCCAGAAATCCGCAGCTCTTCCCTGCTTTTCCGATGTTCAAAAGAAGATCCCCACACCGCTCCGGTGCACTCTGGATGCTCTCCCGGTACTCTCCGATCATTTCCCTGAGTTCCTGATAATCTCCATACAGACCGCTCTTTTTAAGCTCCGGTGCCTGATAGCTTACAAGCGTTGCCAGGGAACGGCGCTTGGCGATCATGGCCTCCGAAGGATTTCCTATATAATAGTAATAGAAATGTGGGATCTCTCCCACCAGCTGATCCGGCCAGCAGCTTCCGGTCATGCCGTTATCTTTTCCGGGCAGAAATTCCAGTGTGCCGTGGGTGCGAAGTGGATCATGCGTCCGCCTGAAATCCCTCACGGATCCAGTGATAAAAGGCCTGATATTCCCCGGAAGGCTTCCGGTTCCGGTCGTGATATCTTCCCGGATCCCCGCTTTCTCCCTCCGGGTCGCGAAGGGGCTGCAGTCCCAGAAAAACATTTCCCACACAGATCCCCCGGATGGGATATTCTTCTCCCTCAAACTCCCAGGTGATCCCATCTTCCCCTTCCTCGCACCATTGAGGCAGGTTGCAGTGTCCGCCTGTGACAAACACTTCCTGAAGCTCTTCGGGAGAGCGTCCCTCTGTATCATAGCCGGCCTCTTTCAGCCCCTCAAGCAGTCTGGATGCCGAGGCAAAGGTATCCAGAAACGCTCCTCCGAACACATTGCTCTCCCCGGGGGATAATTATAGAAGATCACCGCCAGCCGCTTCTCTTCTCGTTTTTTCTTTCTAAGTTCCAGCATCCGGGAAAGGCGCGCCACAAAGGTATCGACTCGCTCCGCTATGGGTTCCAGCTGTGGAAAGACCGGTTCTTCTCCCTCTGTGCTTCCACTTCCCATGACCCCCACCGGAAACGTAAGGATCCCGCCGTCTAGCTCCGGAAGCAGGATGCTGATAAGAAACTCTCCGGGATTCACGGCATCCGCCCGCTCCCATTCCTCCCCGGAAACTCTGGTCAGGCAGAAGGGTTTGAAATAGGGAACATCCAGTTCTTTCAGGATTTCCACCGCCTGCACCGCATCTCCACCCATGGGCCCTGCACCCAGGCGGAAGGGCATCAGATTGACCACTGCCGAAACCGGTGTTTTCTTCTGCATGAGAAATGCCCGCAGTTTCTTCAGATCCCCGTCCTCATTCTGGGAAAATGCAATGGGAAGCAGATTGTACCTCTCTCCCAGTTTCTCTGCCAGAGCCTGTACTACCGGCAGAAAATCATTGGGATAGGAATGTCCGTAAAAAAGCAGGGCCACGGTTTCCCGCTGACTGTCAAAAGCCGCCTTCTTCCAGAATTTCGCCGGTGTATCCCAGGTTCCATGGAAAAGGATCTTTCAGATAGACGCCGTACTCCATGGTACAGGGTTTCTCCTTCGGGAGAAATTTTCGTCCGCCGTTACTGCCGGAGGATAAGATGCATAAAA
>ENA-OQAZ01000245-OQAZ01000245.1-human-gut-metagenome-genome-assembly--contig:-NODE-245-length-30945-cov-3.585794_pt1 | contig 30945 bp, 37 predicted proteins | sample MGYA00242737_ERZ504531 | MGnify/ENA primary metagenome ERZ504531 (study PRJEB26092, sample SAMD00036244) | human gut metagenome | host: Homo sapiens | study: EMG produced TPA metagenomics assembly of... | reverse complement strand
AATGAAATTAAGAAAACAAGAGAAAAAAAGAAGTATTAAAGAGATAAAATTAGAATAATATAGAAAAACTATATCTTAAAAGGGTTGCGAAAATATGTGAAATTCACTAATATAGCCATAGTGATTAGCACTCGTAGAAAGTGAGTGCTAGCAGACGAAGATGGAACTTATAAAGGAGGAACATAGATCATGAAGTTAGTACCTTTAGGCGACAGAGTAGTATTAAAACAGGTTGAAGCAGAAGAAACAACAGCATCCGGGATCGTGCTTCCGGGGCAGGCACAGGAGAAACCACAGCAGGCAGAGGTTATTGCAGTTGGACCTGGCGGAGTTGTAAACGGGAAAGAAGTAAAAATGGAAGTAGAAGTCGGAAATACTGTTATCTATTCCAAATATGCAGGAACAGAAGTAAAGATGGATGGAACTGATTATATTATTGTAAAGCAGGAAGATATCCTGGCAATCATTAAATAATATAAACATCTTATCGTATATCAATATAAATAGGAGGTCATTTTATCATGGCAAAAGAGATTAAATACGGCGCAGAAGCAAGAGCAGCACTTGAAGCTGGTGTAAATAAACTTGCAGATACAGTAAGAGTAACACTTGGACCGAAAGGAAGGAATGTAGTCCTTGACAAATCTTTCGGTGCTCCGCTTATCACAAACGATGGTGTTTCCATTGCAAAAGAGATTGAGCTTGAGGACGGATTCGAGAATATGGGTGCCCAGATCATCAAAGAAGTTGCATCCAAGACAAATGATGTAGCTGGTGATGGTACTACAACAGCAACCGTACTTGCACAGGCAATGGTACATGAGGGAATGAAGAACCTGGCAGCAGGAGCTAACCCGATCATCCTCAGAAAAGGAATGAAAAAAGCAACAGATGTTGCAGTAGAAGCGATCAAGAACATGAGCCAGGCGATCAACGGAAAAGCTCAGATTGCTAATGTAGCTGCAATCTCTGCAAGTGATGAGCAGGTTGGACAGCTGGTTGCAGACGCTATGGAGAAGGTTTCCAAGGATGGTGTTATCACTGTTGAGGAGTCCAAGACCATGCATACAGAGCTTGACCTTGTAGAAGGTATGCAGTTTGACCGTGGATATATTTCCGCATACATGTCTACAGATATGGAGAAGATGGAGGCAACTCTTGATGATCCGTATATTCTGATCACAGATAAGAAGATCAGCAACATCCAGGAGATCCTTCCGCTTCTTGAGCAGGTTGTTCAGGCTGGTGCAAAGCTTCTCATCATTGCAGAGGATGTTGAGGGTGAGGCTCTCACAACTCTGATCGTTAACAAACTGAGAGGAACCTTCCAGGTAGTAGCTGTTAAAGCACCTGGCTATGGTGACAGAAGAAAAGAGATGCTTCAGGATATCGCGATCCTGACAGGTGGACAGGTGATCTCTGACGAACTCGGCCTTGATCTGAAAGAAGCTAAAATGGAGCAGCTTGGACGTGCAAAATCCGTTAAAGTTGCAAAAGAGAATACTGTTATCGTTGACGGCCTTGGTGATAAAGATTCCATCGCAAAACGTGTTGCTCAGATCCGTGCACAGATCGAGGAGACAAAATCCGAGTTTGATAAAGAGAAACTTCAGGAGAGACTTGCAAAACTGGCTGGCGGCGTAGCTGTTATCCGTGTAGGTGCTGCTACTGAGACAGAGATGAAAGAAGCTAAGCTTCGTCTGGAAGATGCTCTTGCAGCAACAAGAGCAGCTGTTGAGGAAGGTATCATCGCAGGTGGCGGATCCGCTTACATCCATGCATCCAAAGAAGTTGCAAAACTTGTTGCAACACTTGAGGGAGACGAGAAGACAGGTGCAGCTGTGATCATGAAGCTCTTGAGGCTCCGCTGTTCCACATTGCCGCAAATGCAGGACTGGAAGGCTCTGTTATCATCAACAAAGTAAGAGAGTCTGAGGTTGGAACTGGTTTCGATGCTCTGAATGAGAAATATGTAAATATGGTTGAGAACGGAATTCTTGACCCGGCTAAAGTTACAAGAAGTGCTCTGCAGAACGCAACAAGCGTTGCATCTACACTCCTTACAACAGAAGCTGTAGTTTCCACGATCAAGGAAGATACTCCTGCTCCGGCACCAAACCCGGGAATGGGAATGATGTAATTATCAGCTAAGCAGGTAAAATAATTCACAAAATGAGAGGGCCTGCGTCATAGACGCGGCTCTCTTTTTGTGTTATAATCAAAAGAAATCAGTAAATTACGAAAGGAAGAAGCAAATGAGTGACTTATATTCAGAACTTCTGGTAAAGAAGAAACAGACAGGGAAGGATCTTGTTGTAAAATACGGTCTTATTGCACTGACCGTGATCATGGTTCTGGGAGGTCTGGTGCTGAATGCACTTCTTCTGGTTCCGGCTATCGCTCTTGGCGTTGCATGTTATTTTGTGATTCCGAAAACAGACCTGGAATATGAATATCTGTTTGTTAACGGGGAACTGGATATTGATATGATCATGTCCAAGTCAAAGAGGAAAAGAGTAAAATCACTCCAGCTTGCGGAGGCTGATCTTGTGGCACCTCTGAAATCCCGCAGAATGGATTATTACAACGGAAATCAGAAGATGAAAACCATAGACTTTTCCTCAGGTATTGAGGATCATAAGCGCTATGCCATGATCGTAAGAGACAGCGGAGAAACCTGCAAGGTGATCCTGGAGCTGGATGATGAACTTGCCAATACCATGAAAAATTCTGCACCGAGTAAAGTTTTTTTGGATTGACATGAATCTTGTTTTTTGTTACACTAGTTCACAAATTTAAAATATCTTACACAAAGGGAGGAAATGCAATGGGTACTATTATTGGTGAAGGCATTACGTTTGATGACGTCCTGCTGGTTCCGGCTTATTCTAAAGTAATTCCGAATCAGGTTGATGTTTCAACGTATTTAACCAAGAAAGTAAAGCTGAATATCCCCATGATGAGTGCGGGAATGGACACAGTTACAGAGCACAGAATGGCAATTGCTATGGCCAGACAGGGTGGTATCGGTATCATTCACAAAAATATGTCCATTGAGGCACAGGCAGAAGAGGTTGACAAAGTTAAACGTTCTGAGAACGGTGTTATTACCGATCCATTTTATCTTTCAGCAGAGCATACACTGAAGGATGCCAATGATCTGATGGCGAAATACCGTATTTCCGGTGTTCCGATCACAGAAGGCAGAAAACTGGTAGGTATTATCACAAACCGTGATCTTAAATTTGAGACAGATTTCAGCAGAAAGATCAAGGAGTGCATGACTTCAGAAGGACTGATCACAGCTAAGGAAGGAATCACACTTGAGGATGCCAAGAAGATCCTTGCGAAATCCCGTAAGGAGAAATTACCCATTGTAGATGATGACTTTAATTTAAAAGGACTCATTACCATCAAGGATATCGAGAAACAGATCAAGTATCCGCTTGCAGCCAAGGATGCACAGGGAAGACTTCTCTGTGGTGCTGCGGTTGGTATCACAGCAAATGTGCTTGCACGTGTTGATGCGCTTGTGAAGGCTAATGTAGATGTGATCGTAATTGATTCTGCACATGGTCATTCAGAAAACATTTTAAAAGCAGTCCGCGAGATCAAGACAGTATATCCGGAACTTCAGGTAATCGCAGGTAATGTTGCAACAGGCGAAGCTACCAAGGCTCTGATCGAGGCCGGAGTAGATGCAGTCAAAGTTGGTATCGGACCGGGATCTATCTGTACAACACGTGTTGTTGCAGGTATTGGTGTTCCGCAGGTTACTGCAGTTATGGATTGTTATGAAGTGGCTAACAGCTACGGAATCCCGATCATTGCAGACGGCGGTATCAAATATTCCGGAGATATCACCAAGGCCATCGCAGCAGGTGCCAATGTCTGCATGATGGGAAGTATGTTCGCAGGATGCGATGAGAGCCGGGAACATTCGAACTTTACCAGGGAAGAAAATATAAAGTATATCGTGGAATGGGATCTATCGCAGCTATGGAGAATGGCAGCAAGGACCGTTATTTCCAGGAGAATGCCAAGAAGCTTGTGCCGGAGGGTGTTGAGGGTCGTGTTGCGTATAAAGGACACGTTGAGGATACCGTATTCCAGCTGATCGGTGGTTTAAGATCCGGTATGGGTTACTGTGGAGCAGAGAATATTGAGAAGCTTAAGACAACAGGCAGATTCATCAAGATTTCAGCTGCATCTCTTAAAGAGTCACATCCACATGACATCCACATCACAAAAGAGGCTCCAAACTACAGTGTAGATGAATAATAAAGGAAAAAAAGGTAAGACCGGTAAAAAGTCACCCAGCCGTCCCATAACGGGCGGCCTGTTTCCGTAAAGAAAACTTCCTCCGGGTCTTCCAGAAGAAAAAAGAAGTCTTTGAGAAAAAAGAACCCGATCAAGATCCTGCAGAGGATTGTGCTGATATGTATCATTGTGATCGTTGCTTTTGCTGCGTGTGCGTTAGGATACGCATTTTTTGAGATGCGCATGGAACAGAGTGAAACTCAGTCCGGACAGGAAGAAATATCCGGGAATGCCAGCGGAAATGGCGGACCGGAACAATGGCAGGCAGAAGGAGCACCTTTTATTGATGTGGAGCTTCTGACACCGAATTCCTATTCCAGACCACAGATTTCTATCGAACAGGTAAATTATATAGCCATTCATTATACGGCCAATCCGGGATCTACTGCCGTATCCAACCGGAATTATTTTGAAAATCTTGCGACAACGCAGGACAACAAAGTCAGCAGTCATTTTGTGGTAGGGTTGGAGGGAGAAGTGGTACAATGTATTCCCACTTCGGAAATATCCTATGCCACAAATTCCAGAAATGTAGATACCATATCCATTGAATGCTGCCATCCGGATGAAACAGGGCAGTTTAATACAGCAACCTATGATTCAGCGGTAAAGCTGACAGCGTGGCTTTGTACACGCTTTGGACTGACTTCGGATCAGGTGATCCGTCATTATGATGTCACAGGTAAAGACTGTCCGAAGTATTACGTGGAAAATCCCGATGCATGGATCCAGATGAAATCAGACATTGCAGCACAGATCCAGACAGATTATGCATTACAGGGGAAATAAAGTGTTACTGTTTATTTTGTGAGCAACAAGAAGTCTGGAAAAATAATTTCTGAAAATAGGGGCTTGAAAATTAAGAAGAAGTATTGTAGTATAACAGCAGAAGCTGCATGACTGGCGGAAAGTAGGATTACCTACAGGGAGTGCAGTGAAGTGAGAAGCCGACCGCTGGGCAGCCTGATAAGGGGTGTCCAGGCGGTTTTTTGTTACCGTTCATATCCTGGGATAAGCCCCGGGCCTTACATTAGACAAGGAGGACTGTGAAAAATGACGACATTTTCACTTGAAAAAGAACTGAAAGAAAATTCCTATCCGGGAAGAGGAATTGTGATCGGACGTTCCGCTGACGGGAAACATGCAGTTACTGCATATTTTATTATGGGAAGAAGCGAGAACAGCAGAAACCGTATTTTTGTTGAGGATGGGGAAGGAATCCGTACACAGGCTTTTGATCCATCCAAGCTTACAGACCCGAGCCTGATCATTTATGCACCGGTACGTGTCCTTGGAAATAAGACCATCGTAACAAACGGTGATCAGACAGATACGATCTATGAGGGAATGGACAGACAGCTCACCTTTGAACAGTCTCTCCGCAGCAGAGAGTTTGAGCCGGATGCGCCGAACTATACACCTCGTATTTCAGGCGTTCTTCATGTTGAAAACGGTAAATTCAATTATGCGATGTCTATTTTAAAGAGCAATAACGGAAATCCGGATTCCTGTCTTCGTTATACATTCGCCTATGAGAATGCGGCGGCAGGACAGGGACGTTTTATCCATACTTATAAATGCGATGGAAATCCACTTCCAAGTTTCGAGGGAGAGCCGAAGCTGGTAGAGATCCCAAGCGATATTGATGAGTTTACGGATCTCCTCTGGAAGAGCCTGAACCAGGATAATAAAGTTTCTCTCTTTGTTCGTTTTATTGACATTGAGACAGGAAAATATGAATCCAGGATTGTAAACAAGAATAAATAAGAAAATAGGGATATCACAGAGAACGGAGGAGCTTTTTCATGAAAGAATTACAGTTAAAATATGGATGTAACCCAAATCAGAAACCATCAAAGATCTATATGGCAGATGGAGGTGAGCTTCCGATCCAGGTACTCTCCGGAAGACCAGGATACATCAACTTCCTGGATGCTTTTAATGGCTGGCAGCTGGTACGTGACCTTAAGAAAGCAACCGGACTTCCGGCAGCAACTTCATTTAAGCATGTATCTCCGGCAGGTGCTTCCATCGGACTTCCACTGAATGAGACACTGGCAAAGATCTATTGGGTAGATGATATGGACTGGAAGAATTTTTCTCCGCTTGCATGTGCATATGCAAGAGCAAGAGGTGCAGATCGTATGTCATCATTTGGTGATTTCATTTCTCTTTCTGATATCTGCGACAAAGATACCGCAATGCTCATCAAGAGAGAAGTTTCTGATGGTGTGATCGCACCTGGATATACAGAGGAGGCTCTTGAAATTCTGAAGCAGAAGAAAAAAGGCAATTACAATGTGATCCAGATTGATGAAAACTATGTTCCGGAACCTTTGGAGCACAAACAGGTATTTGGAGTTACTTTTGAGCAGGGACGCCAGGAGCTGGCAATTGATGATGCGCTGATCTCCAATATTGTAACAGAGAATAAAGAGCTTACGGAAGAAGCCAAGAGAGATATGAAGGTTTCTTTGATCATCCTGAAATATACACAGTCCAATTCCGTATGCTTTGTTAAGGACGGACAGGCTATCGGCGTTGGTGCAGGACAGCAGTCCCGTGTACACTGTACACGCCTTGCAGGCCAGAAAGCAGATAACTGGTATCTCCGTCAGTGCCCGAAGGTACTGGAGCTTCCGTTTAAAGACACGATCACACGTGCGGAGAGAGATAATGCCATTGATGTTTACATTGGTGAGGAATATATGGATGTCCTTGCAGATGGTGCGTGGGAAAAGACATTCACAGAGAAGCCGGAAGTGTTCACAAAAGAAGAGAAGAGAGCATGGCTGGATGGTCTTACCGGTGTGACACTGGGATCCGATGCATTCTTCCCGTTCAGTGATAATATTGAGCGCGCATATAAGAGCGGTGTAAAATATATTGCAGAGCCGGGCGGATCTGTCCGTGATGACGCAGTTATCGATACATGTAATAAGTATGGAATGGTGATGGCATTTACTGGAATCCGCCTTTTCCACCACTAAAAGATATATATCATGACCATGATAAGCGGCTGAAATAAAAGATAAAAAATATAAAGTCCCGAATCTGAATTTCTGGAAAAAAGAAATCAGATTCGGGACTTTTTGATTGAAGAAGGATAGTTTTCAACAGGCTGTGAATATCCATATGATTGAAAGCAGGTATAAATCAGCAAAAAAAAGAACTCTGAAAAACAGAGTTCTGAAGAGCGATAGACGGGGCTCGAACCCGCGGTCTCGACCTTGGCAAGGTCGCGCGTTACCAACTACGCCACTATCGCATATGCCTTATCGCCTCAAGCATTTCCCTCAGCGACAAGACATATATTAGCATAGATTTTATATTCTGTCAAATGTTTTTTGGAATTTTTTTGAAATTATATACAACATATAAAGTTTATTCCAGACATCTGAAACAGACCTTGTATATGACAATATTTCGGTGGCTTATGAGTTATTGTCTAAGTGGTAATAGCGCAAAACATGATCCGGATAGTATTGGTCACCATAGTCCCATGGACCTGCAGGATCGTGAAGGGGATCATCTTCATCACGTTGTGTGTTGCCGCTTGCTATCTGGGCAAAGGCTGGGCACTTTGGGCCGTCCACACAGTCTGATCGTTCTCCTCCAGATAAGCAAAATAGGAATCGGCTCCGAAATTATATGCCTGCAGAGCCAGACGGATTTTGGAAAGATCAGTCGGACCGGTACAGCCGGCTTTATCCAGAGCATATTTCAGTTCCTGGATGCCACAGGAAATAGAGTAAGAAGGATCTGTGATACCATTGGGCTGCTGAGGATATCTGGCATTGTAGGCTCCTTCTGAGGACTGCATGGGATCGGTACCCTGTCCGGAGCTTTCCTGCATCATCACAGCCAGGAGCAGGTCTACATAGTCGGACATATCATATTGTGCTGCTTCGCTGGAAACCTCATCGCGATAAGCTTCACAGGCTGCATTGATCTGATGGGTTTCCTCCTGCCTGCCGGAAAATCCGGGAAAACGCAGAAGGATACAGCCCACGATCAGCAGAAAAAGACATGTCAGAAAGATCTTTTGCCTGCGTACCTGCTGTACACGGAGTCTGTGGCGTTGTTTTTTAGTAAGGGTTGGTTTCTTGTGTTTTGTATTCATATATGTATTGTATCCGTTACGGATAGATTTGACCAGTTAAAAAATATGATCTTTTTGTTAAAAATTTCTGAAGACTGTCCTGTGAAATTGCAAAATATGATCTGATATGCTATGATAGTCGGGACAAACCGTAGAATGCCGGAAAAAAGGAGGCAAGATTTCATGCGAAAAAAGCTTCTGGCAGTTATTTTATGTGCTTCTATGCTTTTCCCTGCATCAGTATCTGCAGAGGTATTGGGATATGAAGCAACATTGGATACATATACACAGGAGAAAAAAACACCTCAGCAGTTTCAGATCGATGATGGGGCGGGAAATACAGTAAATGTTTTGGCGAAGAGTGATACGCTTTATGTTACAGCGAAAAATACGGAAATCCGGTCCAATCCGGGAGACAGTGGTACAGAGCTGCGTTCTGTGATCCTGGGAACGAAACTTGAAAGAGTTGCAGTCTGTGACAATGGCTGGAGCAAGGTGACCTTCCAAAAGAAAGGTGAGGACAAGATCATCGGTTATGTTTCGGACAGCGTGCTCAGTGATACAGAGATCGTAAATAAATTTACGGATACAGTTACAGCGGCACAGGACAGTGATATCCTGGATTATCCCGGCAAGAAAGACGGAGAGGTTGTAGGAGAGGTCCTTCAGGATGATGAGTTGAAAAGAACAGGTACGGTAGATGCTGATGCTATCTGGAGCAGGATCGTTTACACAGATGACAGTGGTTCAGATCACGTCGGATATATTCCGACCAGCTGTCTGGAAGGTTATCAGGCTACGGAAGTGGCCAAGGCAGAGCAGGAAAAGAACACAAAAGCAGGATCTTACCAAGAGTTCAGGGGAGGGGATTTTTGCGGATGCAGTGGATGGTGTAACTTCCACAGGTGGTTCCGGAAGTACCGCAGCTGGCGTACAGATCGGAACGCCGGTATCAGTATCTTCTGACGCGACACTGAAACCACTGGGAACATTCCGGATCACGCATTATTGTCCGTGCAGCATCTGCTGCGGACCATGGGCGAATGGAATTACTTCCACAGGAGTAACGGCCACTACCAACCGTACGATCGCAGTGGATCCGAGTCAGATCCCATACGGTTCCAAAGTAGTGATCAATGGCCAGGTTTATGTTGCAGAGGACTGTGGAGGAGCAATCCGGACCAATTGTATCGACGTATATGTGGCAACACATTCCGAAGCAGAGCAGAAGGGTGTGTTTTATACAGAAGTATATTTGCTTCAGTGATCAGAAAAAGACTGCTGTAGATTCCATTCCATAAGGGATTTGCAGCAGTTTTTTTGTATAAAAAACTCTGACCAGCAGAGGCTATTCTGCGATCAGAGTAAAAAAATAATGCCCAGAGCCGGAATCGAACCAGCGACACGAGGATTTTCAGTCCTCTGCTCTACCAACTGAGCTATCTGGGCATGTCTCTTTCGAGTACTTTGTTACTTTAACACATTTATGTAGAGAATGCAAGGGGAAAATAAAAAAAGCAGATGTTTTTCTGAAAAATCTGATTTTCAAAAAAACATCTGCAATATTATGGCTACAGATTTATCTGGCAGCAAGATAGATTTTTTCCATATCTTTCATGTTCAGCTGTTTGAACACACCGATGGTACGGGTGTCTTCAAAGCTGCATTTAAACGCCAGATCATGGATCTCCTTTTCTGTAAGATCAAGACCAAGCTCATGAAGGCTGGTAGGCATCTGGATGGAACGAAAATAATCTTCCATGGCTTCAATGCCGGCAAGGGCAGTTTTGTTGAAGTCAGTACTGCAGGGAATGTCAAATATATTGACTGCAAACTGGGCAAAGCGTTCCGGATTTGCATCATAAACGTAACGTGCCCAGCTTCCCCACAAAGCGGCAAGACCAGCTCCGTGAGCTACATCGTAGGTGCCGCCCAGTTCATGCTCCAGCTGGTGACAGGCCCAGTCACCACCGCCTGTTCCGCAGCCGGTAAGTCCATTGTGGGAAAGGCTGCCGGCCCACATGATCTCTGCCCGTGCAGTATAATTATCCGGCTCCTTCATCAGGATCCGGGAGTTATAGATCACGGTCTGCATCAGAGATTCGCTGATACTGTCGGTGATCTCCATGGTTTCGATATTTACAAAGTACCGTTCCATAGTATGCATCAGGATATCCACACAGCCGCTTTCGGTCTGATATTGTGGCAGGTTATAGGTGAGTCGAGGATTTAAAATAGCAAAACGTGGGCGGCACAGATCGTTGCGGGCACTACTCCGTTTCAGCCAGCCATCTTCATTGGTGATCACACAGGATCCGCTCATTTCACTTCCGGAAGCTGCGATCGTCAGGATAACGCCTACGGGAAGACAGGCTTTTGGGGTTTCGGTGCGGAGAAAAAAGTTCCATACATCTGTATCCGGATTGGCAAGTCCATAGCCGATGGCCTTGCAGGAATCAATAACGCTGCCACCGCCAACAGCCAAAAGAAAATCAACCTGTTCTTTGCGGCAAAGCTCAATACCCTCACGTACCTTAGAGAGACGGGGATTAGGAACCACACCGCCAAGAGTGACATAGGAGATACCAGCTTCATCCAGAGAAGATCGGATCTCATCGATCAGACCGGAGCTTACTGCACTGTGGCTGCCATAATGGATCAGTACTTTGCTGCAGTTCTGCTCTTTTAGAACAGTGCCGATCTTAAGGTGTGTATCTTTCCCGAAAATAACCCGGGTAGGGGTAAAATATTCAAAATTTCTCATAGAGATTAGGCTCCTTTTTATGATCCGCAGGGGTATCATCTTGGTTCATTTAATTGGTTTAAAGACGTTATAATAATAGCATAGAAGAGAAACAGACGCAAATAAAAGCTATTGAAAAAAGGGTGTAATTTTTGGGGAATGTGGTATAATGACTTCTGTGAAGGAAAAGTGACCTGATCACAGAAACAGACCAATGCGAAGCGTATATTATAGAACAGATCCAAATGAAGAAGAAAGCAGGTGTCTGAAATGGAGAATATCATTATCATAGGAGCAGGTCCGGCCGGGATCTCGGCAGCACTTTATGCGGCAAGGGGAAATATGAATCCACTGATTATAAATACAGGGATCGGTTCACTGGAAAAAGCAGAGAAGATCGAGAATTATTACGGACTGGAGCAGCCATTGTCCGGCAGAGAGCTTTTTGAAAGAGGTCTTGCCCAGGCAAGAGCACTTGGAGTACGGATCCTGGATGCCCAGGTTGTGGGAATGGGTGGTTTTGATACTTTTGAGGTGAAAACTACCGCAGGAGATTTTGAGGCACGCAGTGTGATCCTGGCAACCGGAAGCAGGAGAGCTTCTGCCAGGATTCCGGGAGTAAAGGAATTTGAGGGAAAAGGTGTCAGCTACTGCGCAGTATGTGACGCATTTTTTTACAGAGGAAAAGAAGTGGCAGTGCTTGGAAGCAGTGATTTTGCTCTTCATGAAGCAGAAGAACTTTCTCATACCGCTTCCCGTGTGACGATCTTTACAGATGGAAAGAAACCGGAATTTTCAAGAGAAAATCAGCTTCCGGTTAATACCATGAAGATCCAGGCAATCGAAGGGGATGAACGTGTTTCAGGCATCCGCCTGAAAAGTGATGTGTCCATGCAGGAGCAGGTGCCGGAGAAGATTCTTTTGTGCCGGCAGAGGGAGTCTTTGTAGCGCTTGGTACAGCCGGAAGCTCGGAGATGGCCCGCCAGATCGGCGCGGAGCTGAATGAAAAGGAAATATCCGGATCAATGAAGAGATGGAGACTACAGTTCCGGGGCTGTATGCAGCAGGTGATTGCACCGGTGGACTTCTCCAGGTGGCAAAAGCTGTTCATGACGGTGCCCAGGCAGGACTTTCTGCCTGTCGGTATGTGCGGAAGCTTTTGAAAGCGGAGGCATAAGCTGAAATTAAAAAAAACAAATACAGGATCAAGGAGGAATTTTATCATGGCAAAAGTTTTTACAACAGACAATTTTGAAACTGAGGTATTAAATGCAGAAAAGCCGGTACTGGTAGATTTTTGGGCAACCTGGTGCGGACCATGCAGACGCCAGGCTCCGGTCGTGGAAGAACTTGCAGAAGCCGGATATGAAGTTGGCAAGGTTGACGTAGACAAAGAGCCATCACTGGCACAGCAGTACAAGATCATGAGTATCCCTACACTGCTGGTATTCAAAGGAGGAAAAGAGACCGCACGTTTTGTGGGACTGACATCAAAGACAGAGCTTGAGGCAGCGCTTCAGTAACCAAAACAGAAAACAGAAAAAACAAGATACAGCTCTGGGAACCGAAATGGTTTCCAGAGCATTGTTGGCTTACTGAAAATTTTAAACAAGGGTTAATAAAATATGGATGAGAAAATAATAAAAAAGAATGCAGTGCCTGTGATCGCGGCAATGATCACAGCACTGGCCTTTTCTTTTACGGGCCTTCCAATGGATGGCAATACTTCTGCAGAGAAAATGAGCAATGTTTATAATGGATTGGGATGCATGAGCTTGCTTGCATGGATCCTGCTTCTTATTTTATACGTGAAAGGATGGGAGGGCTACCGGAAATACAGAAACTGGCAGGCACATGTTTTGGCAGTGATCTTTTCAGCGGGAATGCTTCTTGGAACTTCTTATTTTACAAATGGAAACTGGGATTTTCTGTTTGGCGCAAAGAAACAGATCCTGATCTCAGCCGGATGTTTTATAGGATTTTATATTATCTGTGATATGGGAATCACTTATTTCTGGAGGATTCCTGAGATGGAGTTTTTCCGAAAGGCCTGCGGGCGTATCCCGGCCAGAGAGGAAGAGGTAATGTGGTTCCGCCTGGCAAAGATATCTATGATCATTGGATGGACACCGTTTATCCTGGCATTTCTCCCAGGTTCGACTCCCGGCAGATGGATTTCGGCAGCTGGATGTATTTTTGGGAGCTATGCCGCTGGACAATCATCATCCATGGTCCTGACGATGATCATGGGTGGACTGCTGACACTTGGAAAAACTATCTGGTGTTATAATTTTGGAGTATTTCTGATCGTCATTGTGTTTACTTCTGTGGAAATCTGGTGTTACAGTGCGGTAGTCCGCTATCTGTACAGATGGAAGGCTCCAAAATGGATACTTTTTGGTACTGTTCTGCTGTTTGCATTTGTTCCCATATTTGGAAGCTATGCGCAGGCAGTGATCAAAGATGGCTTGTATACGGCAGTCATTACTTTGTATTTTGCAGTGTATATAGATATTTGTCATTCCTTTTCCAAGAGAAAGGCAGTATATTTATTTCTTCTGGGAATCAGTGTCTGTCTTACCCGAAATAATGGCATTCATCTGGTCCTGCCTTCTTTGATCCTTTTGTTTTTCTTCCTGGTAAAGGGAGCGAGGAAATATGCATTTATTGTGGCTGTCTGTGTTTTTGCCTGTTATCTGGGTGTAGAAAAGGGGGCAGCACCTGCCCTTGGCGTGGCACCTGGATCCCGATGTGAAATGCTTTCGGTACCGTTTCAGCAGACTGCCCGATATCTGAGAGAATATCCGGATGATGTAACCGCAAGTGAGAAGAAAGCAATCAACAGGATCCTGGATTATGATGTTCTTGCCGAGAAGTATAATCCGGAACTGTCGGATCCTGTGAAAATTACATTCAGGTTCAGAGATAATGATGATGATCCTAAATTGGATGGATACATGAAGGATTATTTTAAAGCCTGGTTTGCCATGTTCCGTCGTCATCCGGGAGTATATATCCAGGCGACATTGAATAATATTTACAGTTATAATGATCCGTTCCATATGGGAAGAGGACAGCAGGGCGTGTACCGGTTCTACATAGATAAACTGTATCAGAAGAAATCCGGGATCGATGTCAGTTATGTTGGACCAAAAAAAATCCAGTATATATTCCGGCTTTATGATGAATTATGGATGCGCGCACCTGGCCTGGGACTTATCCTAAGTGCAGGAACGTATACATGGCTTACCCTGTTACTGATAGGATATCTTCTTGTGAAGAAACAATGGAAAAAAATCCTGATCTTTGCCATACCGGTGCTGAATATACTGATATGTCTTGTTTCTCCTGTAAATGGGATGATCCGTTATATGTGGCCGGTAATGACTATTATGCCGATGCTGTTCTGGTGGATTCTGCAGCCGGCACCAAAAATAGCTTCAAATTAAAAAAGATTCATCATTTCATAAAGACGTCTTTTATCCAGAATGCGGATCGATCCCCGTGAGATCTGGATAGAGCCGTCTTTATTCATTTTTTTCAGGCTGCGGCTGACAGCTTCCCTGGCACTTCCGATGGAGCGGGCGATGGCTTCCTGCGTGAGAGCAAGCTCATCGGAACCGGTATCTGCAGCTTCATCCAGAAGAAAGGCTGCGATCCTCTGAGTCAGGGTCATAAAAAATGTCCGTTCGATTCCTGCAATCACATCTGAGAAATGTTCAGTTGTCCGTTTGTAGATGAAATTTTCCAGATAGATATTGTTTTTCATCAGCCGGGAAAAAGGAACTGCCGGAAGCAGAAGCAGATCACAGTCTGTTTCTGCATCGATCTGTACATCAAATGTAATGGCAGAAAGCATGCAGGAGGCGGAAAGAGTGCAGATATCACTGTCCCTTAAACGGTACAGGGTAGCCTCTTTTCCCTGAGCGGACAGTAGATAAACACGGAGAACTCCCTTCAGAAGAAAAAGAGTTCCCAGGCACTGGCGCTCTTCAGACTGTATGGCAGCACCTGCCGGGTAATGAAGCTCGCGAATGTTATCAAGAAGAAAATTCCGATCTTCTTCAGTCATATGTTCCCAGAAGGGAAACGCCTGAAAATAATTCAGACAGCTGTTTCGATCCATAAAAAGATTACTCCTTTATAAAAATATATAGTACTCATTTTAACGCTGTTGGATGGAAATACAACAAAAACGGCATTTTTGCGGCAGGAGGGAAATCCTTGTTTATTATGGTTCACTCCGTTCTCAGCAACACGCTTCGCGATGCACAGAATTTATGCTGATCGCATAAATTCGCGCGGTATGTCTCGGGTTTTCTGTGACCTTCGCTCACAAAAAACACCTCGCGGAATATTACCAGTGAACAGTAACCCCTGTTTTTCTATTTACATCCGGTGGAGGGAACGTTATAATCATAAAGCGAAAAGGATCAACAGAGAAATAATGAAAACTGCCGGGGAAAGAAATTATCCGGCAGAAGTTAGGAGAATGTAAAATTTGAAAATCTTACTTGCAGCATGCAATGCAAAATATATCCATTCCAATCTTGCGGTATATAACTTGAAATCCTGTTCCGGAGAATACAGCTCCAGGGTTGTGGTCAAAGAGTACACGATCAATCAGATCAGGGATGACATTTTAAAAGATATTTATCTGGAGCAGCCGGATGTGATCTGCTTTTCCTGCTATATCTGGAATATTTCCTTTGTCAGGGAACTAGTGCCGGATCTTAAGAAAATTCTTCCACAGGTGGAATTTTGGGCAGGAGGCCCGGAGGTATCCTACGATGCGGTGGAATTTCTGAAAAAGAATCCTGCGTTTTTTGGAGTGATGGTGGGAGAAGGAGAGGAAACCTTCCATGAACTGGCAGGTTATTATATAGAAAGAAAACCGGAAACTTTGAGCGAGATCCGTGGAGTGGCTTTTCGTGATGAAAACAAAGACAGGAATATTGTACACACGGGCTGGCGGGAATTGATGGATCTAAGTAAAGTTCCGTTTGCATACAGCAATCTTACAGAGTTTAAAAACCGCATTATTTATTATGAGAGCAGCAGGGGATGCCCCTTTTCCTGCAGCTATTGCCTTTCTTCCATAGATAAGAAGCTTCGGTTCCGTGATATTGAGCTTGTAAAAAAGGAATTGCAGTTTTTTATTGATAATAAAGTTCCTCAGGTCAAATTTGTGGATCGTACTTTCAACTGCAAGCATGACCATGCCATGGAGATCTGGAGGTATATTACGGAGCATGACAACGGGATCACCAATTTTCATTTTGAAATTTCAGCAGATCTTCTCCGTGCGGAGGAGCTGGCGCTGATGAAAACCATGCGTCCGGGTCTGATCCAGCTGGAGATTGGTGTACAGTCTACCAATCCTCAGACCATCAAAGCCATTCGGAGGACCATGGATTTTGAAAAGCTGAAAAGGATTGTAGAGCAGATCCACAGCTTTGGAAATATCCACCAGCATCTGGATCTGATCGCAGGACTTCCCTATGAGGGCTATGATAGCTTCCACAAGTCCTTCTGTGATGTTTACGCACTGCATCCGGAACAGTTTCAGCTTGGTTTTCTGAAGGTGCTGAAGGGATCACACATGATGGAAATGACAGGGGAATATCAGATTCTTTACAAGGATCGGGAACCCTATGAGGTACTTTCTACAGCCTGGCTGACCTACGGGGAGATTTTAAGGCTGAAAATGGTGGAAAGTATGGTGGAAGTGTATTATAATAGTGGGCAGTTCAAAAATACCCTTGTATTTCTGGAGAAGTATTTTGACGATCCTTTCCGGATGTATGAGGCACTTGGCAGATTTTATGAGAAAAAAGGTTACTCGGAGATCTCTCATTCCAGAATGAGGCGCTATGAGATTCTTATGGAGTTTGCCGGAGAACAGAAAGAGATCCCGCCGGAAGCACTTTCCGATGTAATGCTCCTCGATCTGTATCTTCGAGAGAATTTAAAGAGCAGGCCATCCTTTGCTTCAGACCAGAAGCCGTATGAGCGGCAGATCTGGGATTACCGGAAAGCAAAAAAAATCCCGAAAACCGCCCATATCGAGGTGTTCCGGGATGGAAAGAGGCTTCTTTTTGATTATACAGACAGGGATCCTTTGACCAACAATGCACAATTAACGGATATTACAGATGAGGTGAATAATAATTATGGGAATGTTTGATCCGAAAAAAAGGAAAGTGATCACAGCGATCATCGCAGTTATTCTGGTACTGGCAATGGTAGTTCCAACTGTGATTTCGCTTATCATTTATTAAGGCGGCAGTTATGAAACTTGGAAAAAAGGCACTGGAGGCGCTTCAGGCAGAAATAGACGGGCGGCTTATGCCGGGAGATGAGCTGATCGTGGCAGGCCCTGTGGCTGCAGAAGGAACTGCATGGATCACAAAGAATTATCATGACAGACTGCGGGATGTTTTTGCAGAACGGTTTCTAGAGGATGTTGTGAAGCTTCCGGAGGTTTACGGAATAGGAACAGAAAAAGAGAATAATAAGATCTGGAAAATGGCGGAAGAATCCGGAGCCAGTGCCCGATATCTGATGGGAGAAGGTGGCTTTCTTGCTGCCCTCTGGAAAATGGCGGAGGCATCCGGGGTAGGTCTTAGTGCAGATCTTCGGAGTGTACCCATCCGACAGGAAACCATAGAGATCTGTGAGATCTTTGATGTGAATCCGTACAAGCTCCTTTCCGGCGGAAGTATTCTTCTGGGAATCCGTGGAGGCGATGCGTTTGTGCAGCAGCTGCGGCGAGAGGGGATCATGCAGCAGTGATCGGACAGACCGATTCCGGAAATGACAGGCTTCTTTACAGCGGCGGAAATGCAGATATCTGGAACGGCCGGCAGAAGATGAAATCAAAAAGCTTGGTTTTTTGATTTCATGAGCAAGCAGCGAAGCGGATTGCGAATGCATATTTTGTATATTTAATGTTATGTAGAAAAGAGGAAAATAATAAATGGGAGTTTTGAATATTGTGCTCCATGAGCGGAAATTCCGGCAAATACAGGAAATATCGGCAGAACCTGTGTGGCAACAGGAACCAGGCTGCATCTGATCGAACCGCTTGGTTTCCGCCTGAATGAAAAGGCCATCAAGCGTGCAGGTATGGATTATTGGGAACAACTGGATGTGACCAGATATCTGGACTATGAGGATTTTCTCAAAAAGAATCCGGGAGCAAAGATTTATTACGCAACCACTAAGGCACCTCAGACTTATACAGATGTGCAGTATGAGGATGACTGTTTCATTATGTTTGGCAAGGAGAGTGCGGGAATCCCGGAGGATATTCTGGTAAACAATCAGGAAACCTGCGTGCGGATCCCGATGATCGGAGATATCCGTTCCCTGAATTTAAGCAATTCAGTTGCCATTGTGCTTTATGAGGCGCTGCGACAGCATAATTTTACGCATATGAATCTGGAAGGCCATCTGAGAAATTACGACTGGAAATAAGCCTGCAAAGAGTAAATAAAAACCTCTGATCTGGAAATACTGTAGGAGATATTGAGAGATATTTCTTTTACAGCCTTCCGGATCAGAGGTTTTTTGATGTTTTATTTTGTTTTTTCGAGTGTAAAGATAAATTCTGTTCCAACACCTACGGTGCTGATCACATTGATGTTCTGTTTATGAGCGTTGATGATCTCTTTTACAATGGCAAGGCCAAGCCCGGTACCTTGCGGTCTTTTCCACGGGAGGCATCGATCTTATAGAAACGGTCCCAGATCCTGGAAAGACTTTCCTTTGGAATTCCGGTTCCATGGTCTTTGACTGAGACAAAAACCTTGCCATGGTTGACGGTGGTTTCCAGTGTGATGGAAGAATTGTCACTACTGAATTTTACTGCATTGTCCAATAAATTGTACAGTACCTGCTGAATCTGTTCCATATCTGCACGGACAAAAAGCTCTTTTCCCGCAAGGAGGAGCTCCAGACGGATGTTTCGTTCCGAACAGGTTCCTTCAAAGGTGGCGGCTGTGGTACGGATCGTTTCATTGATATCAAAACGCCGCATATGCATCATACGCTTTTTGACATCCAGTTCGTTTAAGGTAAGGAGACTTCGGGTAAGCTTCTCCAGACGGGTGGATTCAAAAGCAATGACCCTTAGATAACGGTCCTGCATTTCCGGTGGGATGGTACCGTCCAGCATGGCTTCCACGTAGCCTTTGATGGAGTCAGAGGTGATCGGAAATCATGGGACACATTGGAAATGAACTGCCGTTGATACTCTCCGTTTTTGTTCAGCTTGTCTGCCATGTAATTCAGGGAGTGGGAAAGATATCCCATCTCATCTTCAGAATCTACGGGGATCGTGTAGGAAAGATTTCCGTTGGCAAATTCCAGGGCACCCTTTAAGATTTCTTTCAGAGGTTTATGGACCTGTAAAAATAGATCAGAAGAAAACTGAAAAACAGTGCATAGATCACAATAAAGATCAGTACCATAACCTCTACGATATTGCTGCGGCTTTCGTAGAGGTTTTTCATAGGATAGTGGATCACCAGATAACCGATCACCAGATCCGTATCTTTTATGGGAACAACTGTGCTTAACTGTGCGGTTTTTAATGTCCCGTAAAACGTACCGGAAGAATAGCAGGTATCTTCGTAATCTTCCGGCCGGAAGCTCCTGACGGTGATAGCACCGGAATCAGAGGACTGCTGGTTTGTGTTTATCAGAACGGTCCCATCTGTATCCATAACCCAGAAATCTGCATTTTGAAAGGCTGCTGCTGAGGAAAGAGCCAGGATGAGGGATTCGTTTTTGGGGCTTTTTACAGCCTGACGAAGTTCATTTTTGGAGACCAGCTGGCTGGCAGTGCGGTAAAGGGACTCTCCGGTAGAGCGCTCCAGCCTTTTTTCTACCAGGTAGGAGCCGCCGGAGGAAAGCAGCAGAAAGCAGATTCCGCCCAGCATAAAGTACAGGATCAGCAGTTTAGTATAAAGATGCAGTTTCATGAATCCTTTACCTCAAATTTGTAACCGATTCCCCAGACTGTGGAAAGAGCCCAGTTTGGGTTATCCTTGATCTTTTCACGGAGACGTTTGATGTGAACGTCTACGGTTCTGGTATCACCAATGTATTCATAGCCCCAGATGTGATCCAGAAGCTGTTCTCTTGTGAAAACCTGATTGGGAGAAGCTGCCAGGAAATAGAGAAGCTCCAACTCCTTTGGCGGCATATCAATCTGGTGTCCCATATAAGTTACAGAATAGTTAGTTAGGTTGATCACCAGATCCGGATAGGAAACACATTTTTCCTTTGGCGCGGCAGACGGAGATTTTACATGAAATCTGCGCAGTACCGCACGGACACGTGCCACCAGCTCTTTGGAGTCAAAAGGCTTGATGATGTAATCATCCGCTCCAAGCTCCAGTCCCAGGACTTTGTCAAAGGTTTCTCCCTTGGCGGAAAGCATAATGATCGGTACGTCGGAGGTGTGACGGATCTCACGGCATACCTGGTATCCGTCAATGCCCGGAAGCATGAGATCCAGAAGGATCAGATCCGGGTGAAAAATATGGAACTGCTTCAGGGCTTCCTCGCCGTCATTTACGATCTTAGTCTCAAAGCATTCTTTTGTGAGATAGAGAGCAACCAGCTCTGCAATGTTGTTGTCATCGTCAACAATGAGGATTTTCTGTTTTGTAGCCATGGTTTCAGCTCCTTTTTTATTTCTTGAATTCTACAATGGTCACGCCGGCATCGCCTTCTCCGAATTCGCCGAGACGGAAGGAAGCTACGTGCTTCTGGCGCTTCAGGTAATTGTGGACACCTTTGCGGAGGGCACCGGTACCTTTTCCGTGAACGATACGGACGGATTTCATGTGTGCGATATAGGCGTCATCCAGATATTTATCCAGCTCTGCAACTGCCTCATCTACGGTTTTTCCGAGAAGATTGATCTCTGTGGAAATGCTGGCTGCCTTGGACATACGGATCTTTCCGGCACCGGTGCGCTGCATGGACGGAGTGGTGATCACCGGTTCATCCACAAGCTCCAGATCGGAGATATGAACCTTGGAACGGATGATACCCATCTGCACAAAGAGATATCCTTTGGAATCCGGATGACTGGAAACTGTTCCCTTGAGATTAAGCTGAGCACCTTTACGGTATCGCCAAGAGAAAGATCGGATGGTTTCAGCTGTTTTTTTGGCTTTTGCTTCTGCTGTTTGGAAGACATTCCAGTTTCGGCTTTTGACATACGTTTTTTCAGGTTCTGGCGCTCTTTTTCCACGGAAGCGGTATCTACGTGATCCTTCTGGAATTTATGGAAAAGCTTCATAGTCTGATCTGCGTATTCCTTGGTATCGCGGAGGATCGCATGTGCCTGTTCATTGGCTTCTCTGAGAATCCGCTCTTTACGTTCATCCAGCTTTTCTTCTTTTTCCTGAAGGGATTTTTTCAGATCTTCTACCTGTTCTTTATAACGGGCAATTTCAGCACGCTCGTTTTCGATGGTGACACGGCTCTGCTCCAGGGATGTCAGAACATCTTCAAAAGATTCATCCTGCTCGCTGATCTGTTCCTTTGCTTTGTCGATGATGAAATCCGGAAGTCCTAGCTTAGAAGAAATGGCAAATGCGTTACTTTTTCCCGGAACACCGATCAGAAGGCGGTAGGTCGGACGTAAGGTTTCTACATCGAATTCACAGCAGGCATTTTCCACACCCGGAGTGGAGAGAGCATAGATCTTCAGTTCGCTGTAATGGGTGGTCGCCATGGTACGGATACCCTGCTCGTGAAGATGTGACAGGATCGCAATGGCAAGAGCGGCACCCTCTGTAGGTCAGTACCTGCACCAAGCTCATCGAAGAGGACCAGGGAATCCTGATCTGCGGATTTCAGGAAGGAAACCACGTTTGTCATATGAGAGGAGAAGGTACTTAAGGACTGTTCAATGCTCTGCTCATCTCCGATATCAGCATAAACCTCGCGGAAAAGTGCAAGTTCGGAACGATCGAGCGCCGGGATATGGAGACCTGACTGTCCCATCATGGTAAGAAGACCTACGGTTTTCAGAGAAACAGTTTTACCACCGGTGTTTGGTCCGGTGACAACCAGGAGGTCAAAATCATCCCCGAGACGGATGTCAATAGGAACGGCTTTTTTCTTATCAATCAGTGGATGACGGGCCTGGCGAAGCCGGATCCGGCCTTCTGTGTTGAAAATAGGTTCACTTGCGTTCATGTCCATGGCAAGTGCAGCACGGGCAAAAATAAAATCCAGCTGTACCATGATGGAAAGATCTGAGTGAATAGCCTCCAGCTCAGCAGCTACCTGCTGGCTTAAGGATGCAAGAATCACTTCGATCTCTTTCTGCTCTTTCAGCTCCAGCTCGCGGATGTCGTTGTTTAGCTTGACAACAGCCATAGGCTCAATGAAAAGGGTGGAGCCAGTGGCTGACTGGTCGTGGATCATACCGGGAACCTGGCCTTTATATTCAGCCTTTACTGGGATACAGTAGCGACCGTCACGCATGGTGATAACGGAATCCTGAAGATAATTCCTGGCACTTCCTGCAACCAGAGAAGAAAGCTGGGTGTGTATCCGGTCGTTGGTGGCTTTGATGCTGCGGCGGATCTGACGAAGTGTACTGCTGGCATCGTCACTTATCTCATCCTCAGAAAGGATACAGCGGCGGATCTCTGTACTGAGGGGCGTCAGAGGCTCCAGTGCCGCAAACATTCCATCAAGGGAATCAGTCATTCCGTCATCACGATCACTTCTGGAATAGGCCTTTACACGACCGGTATTCTCGAGAAGACTGCAGACAGAAAGCAGCTCCGGTGCATTCAGAGCGCTGCCCACAGTAAGACGTTTTAATGTGCCACGGATATCCTTGACACTGCCGAAGGAAATGCCGCCTTTTTTGAACAGGCGGGCAAGGGCATCGTGTGTTTGTAACTGCATGGCCCGGATCTCCTCAATGTCCGTGGAAGGGGTAAGCTTCCTGCAGAGATCTTTTCCCATGGGGGAGGAGGCCTTGTCTGTGAGCAGATCTATGATTTTATAGTATTCAAGTGCTTTGTATGCTTTTTTGTTCATTGTTGCTGTAGTTACTCCTTTTTGTTACTTCTGTTGATTCTGTGTTTTTCTGCGTAACACAGGATATGCAAAAAAACACTTCGTTTCCTATTTTACATGATTTCCATAGCAAAGGAAAGTAAAATGTGTTATGATACTGAATAAAGCCCGGAAGTAAATGGAAACCGCGCAGAAATGCAGGGAAGCCCGGACCGGGATGCAGCCAGAGATCGTAAAGAAAGACTGGCTGTGAATGCAAAGTGTGAAGCAGATGCGTTCGTAAGTATGTTCGCTTTGAAAGTAAAAAGAACAGAAAGGCAAGAAATTTATGCGTTTTTTAAATGAATTACATGAAGGAGACAGAGTAAACGGGATCTATCTCTGCAAACAGAAACAGGCAGCTACAACGAAGAATGGCAAGCCTTATGAGAATCTGATCCTTCAGGATAAAACAGGTGTGATCGATGGTAAGATCTGGGATCCCAATTCCCTGGGAATTGATGATTTTGATGCTCTTGATTACATTGAGATCATGGGAGATGTGACAAGCTTTGCAGGCGCCATGCAGCTGAATATCAAGAGAGCACGCAAGGCAGGAGAAGGGGAGTATGATCCGGCAGATTATCTTCCTACCAGTGAGAACAGTGTGGATGATATGCAGAGCCAGCTGCGAGAGCTTATCAACAGTGTGAAGAATCCCTATCTTTCCCAGCTTCTGAAGAAGCTTTTTGTAGAAGATCAGGAATTTATGAAGATATTTGAGGGACATTCTGCGGCCAAGACCGTACATCATGGCTTTATCGGCGGACTGATGGAACACACTCTTGGAGTGACACGTCTCTGTGATTACATGGCGAATGCATATCCGGTTTTAAACCGTGATCTTCTGATCACAACTGCACTTCTTCATGATGTGGGTAAAACTAAGGAGCTTTCTGCTTTTCCGATGAATGATTATACAGATGAGGGACAGCTTCTGGGACATATTGTGATCGGGGCGCAGATGGTACATGATCTTGCAAAAGAGATTCCGGATTTTCCGGAGAAGATTGAGAATCAGGTGATCCACTGTATTCTTGCACATCATGGTGAGCTGGAGTACGGTTCTCCCAAGAAACCGGCACTTGCGGAGGCAGTTGCCTGAATCTGGCAGACAATACAGACGCAAGGATGGAGACGCTGACAGAAATTTTCCACGCAGACAAAGGCAAAAAAGAATGGCTTGGTTTCAACCGGCTTTTTGAGTCCAATTTAAGAAGAACAGGAGATATTTAATACATGGAATTCCGTAAAAACGATATACTCACTTTAGATATAGAGGATTGCGGAGTTGACGGTGAAGGTATCGGGAAAGCCGATGGCTTCACCGTTTTTGTGAAAGACGCCGTGATCGGAGACCGGATCAAAGCCAAGATTATCAAGGCAAAAAAGAACTACGGCTATGGCCGCCTGATGGAGGTGATCACGCCGTCTCCATACCGTGTGAAGCCTGCCTGCTCCATTGCCCGCCAGTGCGGAGGATGCCAGCTTCAGGCATTATCCTACGAGCAGCAGCTGAAATTTAAAGAGAAAAAGGTTCGTGGACATCTGGAAAGAATCGGAGGTTTTCAGAATCTTGATATGGAACCGATCATGGGGATGGAAGACCCCTATCATTATCGAAACAAGGCACAGTTTCCGGTAGGAAAAAATAAAGACGGAAAGATCATCACAGGCTTTTATGCAGGAAGAACCCACTCCATCATTGATAATCGGGAATGTATTCTGGGAGTGAAACAGAATAAAGAGGTTTTGGACCGTGTGATCGGACACATGGAAAAATATCATGTACAGCCTTACGATGAGACTACGGGAAAAGGTCTTGTACGTCATATTATGATTCGTTATGGCTTCCATACAGATGAGATGATGGTCTGTCTGATCTTAAACGGAGATAAGATCCCTGCAGAAAAGGCTCTGGTGGAATCACTCTGTGAAATTCCGGAAATGACCAGCATTACCATCAATGTTAATAAAAAACGGAATAATGTGATCCTGGGTGATCAGCTTCGTCTCCTTTGGGGACAGTCCTATATAACGGACAGCATAGGGGATATTTCCTATCAGATTTCTCCCTGTCCTTTTTCCAGGTCAATCCCATCCAGACCGAAAAACTGTATGGAAAGGCTCTGGAATATGCCGGCCTTACGGGAAATGAAACTGTATGGGATCTGTACTGCGGGATCGGAACTATCTCCCTGTTCCTGGCCCAGAAAGCAAAATTCGTCCGCGGCGTGGAGATCGTACCACAGGCCATTGACAATGCAAGAGAGAATGCGAAGCTCAATGGCATTGAGAATGTAGAGTTTTTTGTCGGAAAAGCAGAGGAAGTGCTGCCGAGAGAGTATGAGAAGAATGGCGTTTATGCAGACGTTATCGTGGTAGACCCGCCACGGAAGGGCTGTGATGAGGTACTTCTGAATACGATCCTTAAAATGAAGCCGGAGAGGGTTGTGTATGTGAGCTGTGACAGTGCGACACTGGCGAGGGATCTGAAGGTGCTGTGTGCGGAGGAGTATGAACTGGTGCGGGTTTCTACTACTGATATGTTTCCGCAAGGGGTTCATGTGGAGACGGTTTGTCTTCTGTCGAGAAAAGCCCAATAAATCAAAGGATTTTGCCATTTTGGGAATAAAATAGATGTGTGTTTCTGTTTCCGTAGAGTGATGATATAAGTGGAGGTTTACCCCAGGGGATAGGCTTTTGAGAATGGAAGATATACATTTTGGCGAAAGGATACTTTTTAGCAAAAGTTGTTTCACGTCATGAGGATGAGAAGATGAGTAATGATTTTGAGAATTCACAGGAGTATAGGAAAGCACTTGAGATAGCTAAGAAGCAGGAAGAATTATATAAAAATGTTGCGAAAGCGATATCTCCAGAAGCGTTAGCAAAATTTCAAGAACTCAGTAATAAATTAAGCGAATGGAAGAATTCACTTAATAATATGCCGGGGCTTCTAAAGTTTGCAGAAATACTCAAAAATTATCAGCAAGAGGTTAGAGAAACTGAAGGTTTAACTGAAGCTGAGTTTGAAGAAAAATATAGATCTGAAATTGAGTGGAGTGAAAAGTTCGGAAAAAATGGTTGGGTTATTTCTGAGCATTCAAATCCTGCAGATATTAGAAATTGGGAACAATTATTACGTGAAGGGGAAGCAAAGGTAGCAGAGTTTTTTGACGGAGCAGATATTGTAATTCTTGATGTGATTATAGAGGGATTACAAGAAAAGTATGTTTCGGACGAGATACAGTTATATTTTAAGAATGGTATGCAAGCTTTTGAAAATGAAGATTATATGACTGCAGCTATGTACTTGCTTGCCTTACTTGATAATAGAGTGAATAAATTAGTTGATTTTCCGAACCAACATATGAGTTACAAAGTTAAATATTCTAATAGTGGCTTTGCAAATCAAATGGCCGAGGATTTTAGACAGCTTACCGAAAAAAGAGGATTTATGTCAAAGAAAATATACTTTTTGGAAATGTATCCTTCGTTAATTGCATATTTGAATAGGATATTTATAGATGGCTCATACAAGTTCGAAAAAGGTATAGAACCTCCGTATTTGAATAGGAATTGGTTAATGCATGGTCGAATGAATAGAAGCATTGAAAGATATGAATGTATACAGATTTTGAATGCACTAAGTGTTATCGAGTTCATGTTTGGAGATAGGTAAGGAGCATTACGAATGAATAAAAGAGATGATTTTTCGCAAAAAACTATAGATACGTTGTGTGAAAGAGTGGGAGGAAAGTGTTCTAATCCAAATTGTAGAAGAGAAACAAAAGGTCCCCACAGCAATCCACAAAAAAGGGTATCAATTGGTGAGGCGGCACATATAACTGCGGCAGCTGAAGGCGGACCAAGATACAATCCGGACTTGACGCAAGAGGAGAGAAGTAGTATAGAAAATGGAATTTGGTTATGTAGGTCTTGTGCCAGATTGATAGATAGTGATGAAAGGGTATATTCGGTAGAATTACTGAGAATGTGGAAGTATGCAGCTGAATACGAACAATCTTGCATTATTAATTAGACAGATAATTGGTTAAAAACAAACGTTGTATTTGAAAATAGAAAAAATATAGCGTGTAGGAAGGCAAAAGAAGCATTAGATAATTTGCACGGTATATTGCAATACGCATATGAATATTGGAAACATAATTTTGAGAATAGACATTATGGTTCATTTTTGGAAAATGAGCTGATGGAACATTGGGTTTTATATGAAGATGACTTAAAAAGAATTTATACATTTCAAGAGAAAAGCGTGCTTTTGAATGAGGTGTTATTGGAGTATTCACTGGATTTAGGACTGGAGATATGTCAAGAAATAAATAATTATTGCAATTATTTGAATTTCTCTTATCAAAGTGATACTTGTGGTCTATATGATAATTATTGGAGATGCTTTTTTGAAATGTTGTCTACTTGTTTTGATATTTTAGTGGGTATCAAGAACAATGTTGATGACATATTATACCGACAATATTCTGTATAACAAGGGGATAAAATCATTACCCCACTTTGAAAACCTATTGCATACTTTCGCTATGCAGTATAAAATCAAAGTTCAGGGGAATATTGAAACCGTTTGTCTGCTTTCGAGGAAACCTTGATTTTCTGCGGTTTGTGGGATATTAAGGAGCGAAAATGGATGTGTGTTTTGTAGCTTTATGAATGATCCATTTGAATATCGTAGTAGAGGGGTGTTTTGAGACTCTGCTGAATAATAGGCTTTTGCTAAAAGGTATCACTTTTGCGAAAATGTATGATACCTCCCGGCAGGAGCCTTTTTGTATAAAGATAACTTGACTTATAAATCTTACTGATGTAGCACTTACACAAGTGCAGCAGGATTGCGGACGAAATTTTTTTGTTGCGAAATCTTACGCATGTAATAAAAGGAAGGAGGAATGCATAGTACGATATACCCAGCAAAAGAGAAAATTTTTTACTTCAAAATCTTACGAATGTAATATTTTGAAGGTACAGTGTACATTGAAGATAGAATATGACCATATCAGCAAAGCAAAATGAATGGAGGTCAATATGAAGAAAGGAAAAAGCAGAAACAAGCGAAAGAAAACAAGAAGCAGACTCCTATGGATTGCGATTGCTGTTATAGGAATAGCTGCGGTAATTTCTGCAGTATGGATTAAATGGAACACCCGACAAGATGCAATAGTTGAATTGCGCCTTGTTGGGTGTTTTTCGCTTAAAGGATGATGGACAGGCTTCCTCTCTGCTGCTGAAAAATCTCAAAAAGTTTTTTAAATAGGAAATGAACCTTCCTATTTAACTCTTATGATGATGCCACAAAGCAGAGGAAAGGAGGTGGGCAAGTGTTGAAAGCGAATGAACGCAGGCAGAAGATATTGGAAATTCTGTGTGTGCGCCGTCAGGAAACGATGGAAAATCTGGCACAGGAATTCAATGTTACAACCCGTACAATTCGAACCGATGGCTGAGAGTTTCGGTGTCAAGATGGGAGTTGAGGGCGAGAAGGAGTTTAAAATGCCCTAAAGGAAATCAACTCCGCTTTCAAGGTGCTTGGTTCAGAAATGAACCTTGTCACATCGCAATTTGATAAAAACGATAAATCCATCCAGTCCTTAAGTGCAAGAAACGGTGTGCTGACGAAGGAGATAGAAGCACAAAAAAATAAGGTGCAGACTTTACAGGCGGCACTTGAGAATGCTTCATCTTCTTTTGGGGAAGCGGACAGCCGAACCAGAAGCTGGCAGATACAGCTGAACAATGCACAGGCTGATTTGAATAAAATGGAGTCTGAATTGAAAGCCAATGAGGATGCCATTGACAGACTGGGACAAGAGATGGAGGAAGCAGAAGAACAGACGGAGGATTTGCAGAATCACTTTCAGACAGCGGAGATATGGCAGAGGATTCATCCGGTAAGTTCGAAAAGGTCGGTTCTGTTGTCGCAGGAGTCGGCACGGCTATCGCAGCAGCGGCGGCTGCCATTGGTGCTGTCGTGGTGGCAGCAAGTGTGGAACTGGTAAAACTGGGTGATGAATATAATAAGGCGGTCAATCAGATATCCGCATCCACGGGAGCAACAGGCACGGAATTGGAAGAACTTGGTGTAATCGCACAGAAGGTCTATACCAATAATTTTGGTGACAGCTTGAGGATGTAGCAGAGGATTATCCGTTGTACAGAAAACAACCGGACTTGTGGGGGATGAGTTACAGAAAGCCACAGAGTCCGGTTTTGCTTTGCGTGATACCTTCGGATATGATCTGCAGGAATCGGCCCGTGCTACCAATGCACTGATGAAGAACTTTGGTGTGACAGCAGAGGAAGCATATAACATCATTGCAGTCGGCGCACAGAACGGTGCAGACCAGAACGGGGATTTGCTCGATACCTTAAATGAATATTCTGCACAGTATTCCGCATTGGGATTGTCAGCGGATCAGTTCGTTACCGGACTTATCAATGGTGCGGAAGCGGGTGTGTTCTCCATCGATAAAGTCGGTGATGCGGTCAAGGAATTTAACTTAAGGGCAAAGGACGGAAGCAATACAACCATAGAAGCATTTCAGGCACTTGGAATGAACGCTGATGAAATGACGAAACGGTTTGCTGCCGGAGGAGAGAGTGCCGAGGAAGCCTTCTTCGAAGTTGTGAATGCCTTAAATAATATGGATGACCCGATAGCAAAGAACACAGCTGCGGTTAATCTGTCGGCACACAGTTTGAAGATTTACAGGCAAATGTACTTCCCGTGCTTGCCGGGATGAAAGATGGGGCGGATGCAAGCTATGATGCCCTGTCGCAAATCAATGAAATAAAATATGCGGATTTGGATTCTGCATTGGAGGGAACGAAACGCTCCATCGAGGGTGTGTTCCTTCCAACGGTAAGCCAGATGTCCGCAGGAATAACAGATGTATTTTCCCCACTGGGAAATGCAATCAATGAAGCAAACGGAGATTTCAGTCAGATAAGTGTGGCAATCGGAACAGCCATAGGAGACGTGGCAGCCATTATCACAGAGCAGATGCCGATGTTCCTTGAGTTAGGACTTAATATCGTGACCTCTATCGGAGGTGCGATTTTGGAAAATCTGCCGATTTTGATTGAGTCTGCGACTAATATTGTACTGACCATTCTGAATTCACTGATAGCTGCCCTTCCTCAGATAACCGAGGGAGCTTTGCAGTTGGTACTGACATTAGTCAACGGAATTCTTGCGAATCTGCTACAGTTGGTCGAGGCTGCGATTCAGATGATTGTCACACTGGTAACCGGAATAGGAGAGGCACTGCCACAGCTGATTCCAACTATAGTTGATGCAGTGGTTTTAATATGCACCACTTTGCTGAACAACATGGATAAAATTCTGGATGCCGCTTTTTCCATCATTACCGGATTAGCCCAGGGACTTCTGAATGCACTGCCGAAATTGGTGGCTGCTTTGCCTCAGATTATTTCGTCCATCATCAATTTCATAACCACAAATCTGCCTAAGATTATTGAGATGGGTGTTAATTGGTGGTTCAGCTGGCGGTTGGATTGGTTAAGGCGATACCACAGTTGGTGGCAAGTTTGCTCAAATCGTGACAGCCATTATTTCCGGTATCGGAAAAGCTGCGACCTCTATTGTGAGTGTCGGAAAGAATATCGTGACAGGACTTTGGAGTGG
>ENA-OQAZ01000244-OQAZ01000244.1-human-gut-metagenome-genome-assembly--contig:-NODE-244-length-30962-cov-4.674299_pt1 | contig 30962 bp, 30 predicted proteins | sample MGYA00242737_ERZ504531 | MGnify/ENA primary metagenome ERZ504531 (study PRJEB26092, sample SAMD00036244) | human gut metagenome | host: Homo sapiens | study: EMG produced TPA metagenomics assembly of... | reverse complement strand
CCGATCAGATCAAATCCTGCATTGCAAAAAGCAGAAATAGAATGGAACAGCGAATACCATATTCCTTTCCAAAACCCAAAGTCCCTGCAAAAAACAGGGGCTAAAAAGAGCCGCACCAATGATTTCGATAAGAATAGTAGTCCGAATAATAAATTGCGTTCTCCGCACAATACCACCCACCGTTGGAGCCGAAATTGCCTCTTGCATGGTACTTCGCTGCATCAACCCGATTTTGCGTCCGGAAACAGCAGCAATCGCAATAGCAATCGTAATAATTCCCATACCTCCGATTTGAATCAGCAATAAAATAACTCCTTGACCAAATAAAGACCAGTAGGTTGCCGTATCATTAACAACCAGTCCCGTCACACAAACCGCAGAAGTTGCGGTAAACAAAGCATCTGAAAAGGATGTACTCTGACCGCTTTTTGTAGCAATCGGCAGCATCAAAAGCAGACTGCCTAAGAGAATCACGGATAAAAACCCTAAACTAATCACTTGAAATGATGTCATATGCCGATGTCTTGACCTGTTTTTCTGTTGCATAACTATGTCCCCATAATTTTAATTTCTTTTTTATATTTTCTTTATTCTATCTTTATTTGTATTAAATGGGCGTAAGTAAGTTTGTTTTGAAATTAAGATTGTGTAAAGATGAGCAGAAGTCTGAAATCTTTTGCTCATCTTTTGAGAGTGCTAGTTACAGGATACCGTCCAACATCAAATTGACTTTCAGAACATTTACGGTTTTCTCTTCAAAAACACCTAAAAATCTACTGTCGGAACAGGTCACAAGTTCAACTGGAATGGCTGTTTCCTCCATATCGGGATTTGCCTTACGAAGCATCTGCACCCGGCTCGTGATTCTCTGATGAACACATTTCTTTCTTCATTGCCATTTTTTATTTTCTCCTTTGCCTTTGAATAAAAGAAAAGGACACTCATCTTCCAGAAGTTCTGAAAACAAGCGTCCTTTCGGTTTTTCTCTATGCTATTGAATAAAAAATGTTAATTCTATCCGAATGTGTTTCATCATACCAGATGCAATACTACTGACACTTCGATGCCATTCATAATCTGCTTTTTCTTGCCCTGTTTGCCTGTTGGTGTGAAACTCATATACCTCGCAAAGTGCCTGAATCTGAGAATTTCTATGAAATTCTCAGATCGCGTACATTCGTCAAATTCCGCATAAACACTGGCTTTACAGCCAGTTGTTTCTTCGGAACTCTCCTCATTGTCTTCACGGAAATTAAGGACTTCTACGAATTCACCCGATGTAGACAACACACGACTTCCACATGCACCGTCTCACAGAACTGATCCACCGCCGTCATCTTCTCCACACGATATCCCGCCAGCTGCATCATCTCCAGATCACGTGCCAGACTGGTCATCTTACAGGAAATATATACAATCTTATCCACCCCATAATTCAAAATCTTCGGGAGTGCCTTCGGATGGATTCCGTCTCTCGGCGGATCCAGTACGATCACATCCGGCTTCTCTTCAATCTCATCAAGCACTTTAAACACATCGCCTGCAATGAATTTACAATTGGAAAGTCCATTTCGGACAGCATTTTCTTTTGCCGCCTCGACTGCTTCTTCAATAATCTCAACACCGATCACTTTCTTCGCAACCGGAGCAAGTACCTGACCAATTGTTCCTGTTCCGCTGAACAGATCAAATACAACCTGATTATCGATATCTCCGATATATTCTCTTACAGTCTCGTACAGCACTTCTGCACCTTTTGAGTTTGGCTGGAAGAAGGAAAATGGTGTAATCTTGAATTCCAGTCCGAGAAGCTTCTCGTAAAAGAAGTCCTGTCCATAAAGAATTCTTGTCTCATCACTCTTCACGACATCGGACAGAGAATCATTCAATATATGAAGAATTCCAACAATCTTACCTTCTAATTCTAACGCCAAAAGTTCTTCTACTAATGGAGTTAAATCATATTCTTCCTGTGTTGTCGTTACAAGATTCACAAGAATCTCACCTGTTGTATCACCACGTCTTAAAAGAAGATGTCGGAGATAACCAACATGCTGCATTTTCTTGTAATAACTTACATTTCTTTCTTTAAAATAATTCAGCACACAGAGAAGAATCTGATCCATATCTTCATGGACAAGCTGACAGTCTCCTGCTGTCAGTACATCATAAGTACTTCCTTTTTTATGAAGACCGAGAGATAACGGACCGTCTTTGAATTCGTCTCCAAAAGAAAATTCCATCTTGTTACGGTAATGGAATTCCTTCGGGCTGTACTTCACACCTTCAAAAACATATTCACCTTTTACTACCGGATCCATAATCCTGCGTATCTGCCTTCTTTCATCTTCACCTGTTCTTCGTATGGCATCGTCTGATACATACAGCCACCACAGGCCGGAAAGATACTACAGACCGGCTCTCTTCTCTCTAATGGAGATTTCTCCAACACTTCAAGAAGTCTTCCTTCTGCATTTCCTCTTTTAAATTTATTTATCATAAAACGGATCTTCTGTTCCGGAATCCCATTTTTCACAATAACATACTGTTCTTCCTCCGGAACAAATACAATCCCCTTGTTTGGGAAATCTACACGTTCAATAATCCCTTCGTAGATCTGACCTTTTTTCATCCTTTTCTCCTATCAATTCTAATCTATTTTTAACAGAAAAACAGACAGGATGGTTTCTTCTCACACCCTGTCTGCACTTTTGCAATTCACTCAAGAATTATACCTGATCATCCTCGCTGAAGTAATCATCAAAATCGTCATCAAAATCATCTTCAAAATCATCAAGATAATCCGGTGATACGAAACGATATACTGCATAAGCGATTGCAGCTACTGCTGCTACTGCTCCGATGATAGCCAGTGTCCAGATTACTGTGTTCTTCTGCTTCTCAGCCTCATTCTTATGAAGAATCTCGTTCAATCTTGTTTCTGCAATGATGTCTTCTATTCTCTTGTTCATATTAACACGTCCTTTCTTCACCTTTTGTGTGACAGATAATCTGTGTTTATTATAACACCTGACGATTCATATTACTACTGATTTATCATTTTTTTATAACTTTCTCATACCTTTACAAGCTTGGCAAATTTTGCAAACATCTTGCGTGTTCCGACACTGTCAAATTCAATCGTAACCTCATGATCTCGTCCGCCTTCTTTGATATCCGTTACTGTTCCTTCCCCAAACTTCACATGACGTACCCGGTCTCCGACCTCATAACCAAGTGGACCATTTCCACCTGCTGCCAGCTGACTGCCCTTCTGCAGGGATGCCAGTGCCTGACTTCCTGTAACTGTCTTACTCGTTCCCTGATTCTTCGCAGGTGCCATTCCGCCAAATGCTCCTGCGAATGCCTGTGCCCGAAATGCTTCTCTGGCACGTGCATATGTATTCTGTTGTGCTGGCATCTCCGTCTCCTGAGTAAACTTCTTGTTTCCTGTATCAAGCAGTTCCTCGGGATCTCTTTCACAAATCTTGACATCGGATTGTACTGTGTCTCACCGTGCACCATTCTTCTGCGCGCACTTGTCAAAGTCAGTTCCTGCTCTGCCCTTGTAATTCCAACATAACAAAGTCTTCGCTCTTCTTCCAGTTCTTCTCTGTCTCCCGCATTAATACTCATATATCCCGGGAAAAGTCCATCTTCCATCCCCGCAAGATAAACACGTGGAAATTCAAGTCCCTTTGCACTATGTAAAGTCATCAGAACAACATGTTCCTTGTCTTCATCCAGACTGTCAATATCCGCAACCAAAGCAACTTCTTCAAGGAATCCACTCAATGTTGCCTTTTCATCTTTATCCTGACAACTTTCCTCATAAGTTGCCGCTTTACTGATCAGCTCATCTATATTCTCTTTTCTTGTTTTCGCCTCTTCTTTATCTTCATTTTCAAGGCTTTCTATATATCCTGTCTTCTCAATCACTTCCTGTAAAAGATCTGTGATACTCATCTCTTCTGCCAACGTCTTAAAATACTCGATCAATGCCGCAAAAGAGTCCAGTTTTGTTGCACTTCTTCCCACTCCTGCGATCAGCCCGGTGCCAGTAAAGCCTCATAAAACCCAATTCCACGTTCTGTCGCAGACTCCTGAATCCGGTTAATTGTTGTAAGACCGATTCCTCTCTTTGGGACATTAATGATTCTTCTAACCGCAACATCATCACGTCCATTGTCGATTGTCTTGAGATAAGCAAGAAGATCCTTAATCTCTCTTCTCGCATAGAAATTCACTCCACCGACAATCTTATAAGGAATGTTCATAGCAATAAACTTCTCTTCCAGCAGACGGGATTGTGCATTCGTACGATAAAGAACTGCACTGTCATTATAGGAACCTCCCTGTCTGACAGCACTTTTGATATCTTCGCCAATGAAATCTGCCTCATCAAACGCAGTATCGAACTGACGCAGACGAATCAGTTCGCCTTCTCCGTTCTCCGTCCAAAGTGATTTTTCCTTTCTTCCACGGTTATTCGCAATCACACTGTTCGCTGCATTCAGAATATTCCCTGTAGATCTGTAGTTCTGCTCCAGTTTGATCACCTTTGCATCCGGAAATTCATGCTCAAAGTCAAGAATATTTCGGATATTCGCTCCACGGAACTTGTAGATTGACTGATCATCATCTCCAACGACGCAAAGATTCTTATATTTTCCTGCAAGAAGGCTTACCAGCTGAAACTGAACTGTATTTGTATCCTGATATTCATCTACCATAATATAGCGGAATCTTTCCTGATAACTCTCAAGCACATCCGGCTGTGTCTGCAAAAGCTGTACTGTCTTTACAAGCAGATCATCAAAATCCAGCGCATTATTCGCCTTCATCTGCGCCTCATACTCACGGTAAACCTTAGCAATCTTCATCTTTGCAAAGTCTCCTCCGGCATTCAGTTCAAATTCATCCGGAAGGATCATCTCATTCTTGGCAGATGAAATTGCTGAAAGCAGACTTCTTTCTTTAAACACTTTCGTATCCACATCTACTTTCCGACAGACTTCCTTAATTAATGTCTTCTGATCATCTGTATCATATATCGTAAAATGATTCTCATACCCTAATCTGTCAATAAACCTTCTCAAAATACGCACGCACGCAGAGTGAAATGTACTCACCCATACACTTTCCGCTCCAAAACCGACAAGGTTATCCACACGCTGGCGCATCTCTTCTGCCGCTTTGTTCGTAAATGTGATTGCAAGAATATTCCATGCGTTCACGCCACGTTCTCCGATCAGATATGCGATCCTGTGCGTCAGAACTCTTGTTTTTCCTGAACCGGCTCCGGCAAGGATCAGAAGAGGACCGTCCGTGTGGTAAACAGCCTCTCTCTGTGGTTCATTTAATTTATCATAAATGCTCATCTTTCCACTCCTTTAAAGTTATAAAGATATCTGTAAATGTATTCCCATTATCAAACACACGTTCCTGTTTGTCAACTACATTTTCCGGCCTTCTTATCTTTTGCTTGCTATCTAGTTTTAAATACTATATAATAAATGTATTGAGGTGATAACATGAATATAGACACAAGTAATCTGTTAAACAGCATTTTAGAAGAACTTTCTTCTTTAAGTTATGTGCATCCCGGCGATGTTCCGAATATTAATCTTTACATGGATCAAGTAACTACTTTTATGGATGAGCAGCTGGCTTCGACCAAACGTTACCCGGATGATAAGATCCTGACAAAGACTATGATCAATAATTATACGAAGAACAATCTTCTTCCACCCCCGGTGAAGAAGAAGTATTCCAGAGAGCACCTGCTCCTTCTGGTCTTCATTTATTATTTTAAAAATATCCTTTCAATCAAAGATATTGAGACAGTTCTTGCACCGCTCACAGAGAAATATTTTCCGGATGGAAGCTCTTTTGAATTAGCGGATATTTACAAAGAAGTCTGCAAGATTGAAAAAGAACAGCTGGATTCCATCAAAGAGAATGTAACTGCTACTTATGAGAAATCTGCTGAGACTTTCACTCATCTTGCTGATGGCGAAGATAAAGAAATCTTACAGCAGTTTGCATTTATATGCAGCTTGAGTTTTGATGTATATATCAAGAAAATGATCATTGAACGGATCATTGATGACCTCTCTTCCAAGTCTTCAAAAAACGAAGAGAAAAAGAAAGGGAAATAAACAATTCTGTTTAAAACAAGATACAGCCTGCGAAAGACTTTTTCAGGATCTTTCACAGGCTGTATCTTTTGATTGATAAAAGGTATCTTATTGTAAGTTTAATTCTCAAGTGTTATTCTTCCGTTCCATTCTCTTCCTCAGCAAGCCCTACACGTTTGAAAACCATATCATATCCATCATTCCCATAATTAAGAGAACGGTTCACACGACTGATTGTCGCAGTAGATGCTCCTGTCTTCTCCGCAATCTCCAGATATGTCTTCTGTTCACGGAGCATTCTTGCCACTTCAAATCTCTGTGACAATGAAAGCAGCTCATTAATCGTACAGATGTCTTCAAAAAATGTATAACACTCTTCTTTATTCTCAAGGCTTAAGATTGCCTGAAACAGATAATCTACTGCCTCGGTTCTGATCTTCTTACTCATACGAAACAATCTCCTTCTCAACCGGCTAATTATACGATGGCTTACGGTATACCATAAACCATAGCAATACCTTTTGCCTTTTCAGGCCACTTTTTGATTTTATCACATTAAATTTTTAAAGTCTACCATTCTTATGAATTTAAACTAAATTCTTGCACAATTTTGATTTTTTTCTAAAATATTTTATGTAAAACACACTTTTTTCGTTGTTCTTCCTCTTTTAAGATGCTATAATAAATCTGTTATAAATATTTTGATACAAAAGAGAGGAGTACATGATTAATATGAAGTGCCCAATATGTGGAAAAGACCTGGATTTGCAGAATAAGCAGATTGGCACCAGCGAAAACGGGGATCCAATCTTTAATGAATATGCAATCTGCCATAGCTGTAAAAAGCAATGGAACCTTGATAAACAACGTGCGAAGAAGATCGCTGCTAAGAAAGCTGCCGAAGAGAAAGCAAAAGCTGAAGCTGAGGCCCGCGCTGCTGAAGAAGAAGGCAAAGCTGAGGCTGAAGCCCGCGCCGCTGAAGAAAAAGCGAAAGCTGAAGCTGCTGCCCGTGCCGCTGAGGAAAAAGCGAAAGCTGAGGCCGCCGCCCGTGCCGCTGAAGAGAAACGAGCTGCCCGCAGAGAAGCAAAAGCGCGTGCCCGTAAAGAAGCGATTGCCCGCCTTGCTGCTGATAAAGGATTTCAGAAGAGGAAGCTGAGCGTATCCTTAAAGAAAGAGCCAGAGCACGCAAAGCCGCTGCACAGAAAGCTGCCACTGCTCCCACTGATGCTACTGATGATTCCGAAGAGCAGAAATATGGGAATATTCCAGCGGAAGAGATCCGTGATAAGCGTGAAAAAGCAGTTCGCAAGGGATACGAAGATATGCTTGCAACTGATCCTGACAGTAAAGCTACCAAGAAGAAAAAGAAAGAGGAAACCAAAACTGCGAAAGCAAAAGAAGATGTAAAATCCAGAAAAATGGATGAATATGATGATGCGAAATCCTCTGATGATGAAGATGATGATGAATATGAATATGTAGACGAATATCCACGTTTCAGACCTGGGCGCATTATCCTTGGAATCATTTCCCTGCTTGCATTTGGTTTCTGTATTTATAAAGGTTTCGTAACAGGACTCAGCACATCAGGAGCTGACGTGACTTCTGCCCCTGGCATGAATTATGTCATTGTTGCTCTTTGTATGCTTATCACTGCACTGTTATACTTCATCATGAATAACCGTGATACACTTTTTGCATTCCTTATCCCGATGATTGTCTATATCGGTAGTGCTGTTTTTGCTTTCCTGAAACATGGAGATGAATTCGAGCTTCTGATTTTAGCCGGTGCAAGTGGTGTACTTGCTGTTATTTCACTGATTCTCGCAATTGCTTCCCGCGGTGGAGATGATTACGATGATGAAGATGATTACGACGATCCATTTGAAGAAGAACACGATAATTAAAATCGCGTTGTAAATCTTTTTGGTTTCTAAGAACAATTTATATAAGATAATTACAAGGGAGTATCATTTTGCGATACTTCCCTTTTTTGTCCTAGTATGCATTTTTTATATCATATATCTAAAACATTTTTAGGTGTCAAAAACTTTTTTAGAATAGTTGTTGCTTTTTGTTGAATATGTGATAAAATGTACCTATAGGTATCTTTATATAATTAAAAATACACAACAAACACATACTCCTCAAAGATTTTTCTTTGGGGATTTTGTCACAAAGAAAGGAGTAACTGACATGGCATCATTTATAGTAAATGGTCAGGAAGTCTCACCCTCAAAGAATCAGAAACTGTTACGGTTCCTGCGTGATGAGCTGCACATTACCTCTGCAAAGGATGGCTGCAGCGAAGGCGCTTGTGGAGCCTGTACTGTTATCATTGATGGACAGACTTGCAAATCCTGCGTACCTGACACAGATTCATTGGCCGGAAAGAATGTCATCACAGTCGAGGGACTTTCTGATTGGGAACAGAAAGTTTACACTTATGCTTACGGGAAGGCAGGCGCTGTACAGTGCGGATTCTGTATTCCTGGTATGGTTATGTGCACAAAAGCACTTTTGGATGTAAATCCGGAACCAACCGATGATGAGATTCGCTATGCGCTGCGCAACAACTATTGCCGCTGTACAGGATATGTTAAGATCATGGACGCGGTACGTCTGGCAGCTAAGATTCTGAAAGAAGGGGTTTTACCAGATGATGGAGATTCTAGCTGGACTCTTGGTTCCCGTGTTTCTCGTATAGATGTTGAAGAAAAAGTGCTTGGAACAGGTAAATATCCGGATGACTATTATCCGGAAGGAATGCTCTATGGCGCTGCTCTTCGTAGCAAATATCCACGAGCTCGCGTACTTTCTATTGATACCTCTGCTGCCGAGGCTCTGCCTGGCGTAGAAGCAGTTGTAACAGCCGATGATATTCCTGGGGAGAATAAGATCGGACACTTAAAACATGATCAGTATTCACTGATTCCGGTTGGTGGACTGACTCATTATCTCGGAGATGCAATTGCCCTTATAGCTGCAACTGACATGGCAACTGTAGAAAAAGCAAAGAAACTTATTAAAATTGAATATGAAGTACTTCCTCATGTGCATACAGTGGAAGAAGCTGCTGCTCCGGATGCACCTCTTGTTTATGATGAAGAAGAGACTAACGTATGTGCTTATAAGCACATCAGCCGCGGAAATGCGGAAGAAGCAATCAAGAATTCCAAGTACGTGATCTCACATCACTTTGAGACACCTTGGACTGAGCATGCTTTCCTTGAACCGGAATGTGCTGTTTCTTTCTATGATGAAGACGGTGACATTTTCGTATATTCAACAGACCAGTCTGCTCACCAGACACTACACGAAGTTACACTTATGCTTGGAACGGATAAAGTAAAGGTTCAGAACGCATTAGTCGGTGGTGGTTTCGGTGGCAAAGAAGACATGACTGTTCAGCATTTAGGTGCATTGCTTACTTATGTAACAAAGAAACCGATCAAGATGAAATTATCCAGAGCAGAATCCTTGCTTGTTCATCCAAAACGTCACCCATTCTACATGGATATGACAATGGGATGCGATGAGAACGGAGTGATCCAGGGTGTAAAAGCGATTGTTAAATCTGACACAGGTGCATTCGCTTCTCTTGGTGGCCCGGTTCTTGAACGTGCATGTACACATGCAGCAGGACCTTACCATTATGAAAACTTTGAGATTGAAGGAACTGCTTACTATACAAATAACCCACCAGCCGGAGCATTCCGCGGATTTGGTGTTACACAGACTTGTTTCGCAACAGAGACACTTCTGAACATGATGGCCGACAAAGTTGGTATCACACCTTGGGAAATCCATTACCGTAATGCGATCCGTCCAGGCGAAGTACTTCCAAACGGACAGATTGTAGATAACTCTACAGGTCTTGTAGAGACACTTGAGGCTGTCAAAGAAGAGTATGATGCTGCGCTTGCGGCCGGTAAGGCTGTTGGCCTTGGTTGTGCTATGAAGAATGCCGGCGTTGGTGTTGGTATCCCGGATACAGGACGTGTAAAATTAATAGTTGAAGAAGATGAAAAACTTCACATCTTCACTGGTGCTTCCTGTATCGGTCAGGGACTTGGTACTGTACTTGTACAGATGATCGTTACAAATACAGATCTTTCCCGTGATGATATCGTCTATGAGCGAAGCAACACATGGATTTCACCTGATTCCGGTACAACTTCCGGTTCTCGTCAGACACTTGTAACTGGTGAAGCGTGCCGCAGAGCATGTGAAAAATTCATGGAAGCGAAAAACAGCGGTAAATCCATGAAAGATATGATTGGAGAAACTTTCTACGGAGAATATCTCGCTAAGACTCATCACTTGGTGCAGATGTGCCTAATCCGATATCTCACGTTGCTTATGGATATGCAACTCAAGTCTGCATCCTTGATCCTAAGACAGGTAAGATTGAGAAAATGATTGCCGCACATGATGTTGGTAAAGCTGTCAACCCTCTCTCCTGCGAAGGTCAGATTGAAGGCGGTGTTGTAATGTCAATGGGATATGCACTCAGAGAGCAGTATCCAATCGATGAAAACTGTAAACCAATTGACAAATATGGTTCCTTAGGACTTTTCCGTTCTCACGAAGTTCCTGAGATTGAAGCAATCGTTATTGATAAACCTGGTCTGGATGTTGCCTGTGGAGCAATCGGTATCGGAGAGATCACATCCATCCCTACTGCTCCTGCAATCGCAGATGCATATTGCAGATTTGACGGAGAAAGACGCTACAGCCTTCCTCTTTCTAACACACCATATGAAAGGAAGAAATAATCATGGCAATTAAAAAGAGATTTCCTTACCGGGCAGCTCTAGTTGCCTGTAACGGTGGCTGCCGCGCAGCCGGCTCTGAAGACGGTGGATGCAAAGATGGCTGCATCGGATGTGGAGCTGTATAGAAAAATGTAAATTCGGCGCGATTTCCATGAATGAATATGGCGTTGCCGAAGTAGACGAAGAAAAATGTATTGCCTGTGGACAGTGTGCAAAAGTCTGTCCGCAGAACTTGATCAAAATCCACGATTGTGCAAACTACATTGTAGTTAAATGCTCTAACAAAGAAAAAGGAGCTGTAGCACGTAAGCAGTGTGAAGTCAGCTGTATTGGATGCGGTATCTGTGAGAAAACATGTACCGCCGGTGCAATTCATGTAGAAGATAATTGTGCTGTGATCGACGAAGAGATTTGCTTAAGCTGTGGAATGTGTTCTGTTAAATGCCCAAGACATGTAATCCATGATCTCCGCGGAGTATTTACAGCAGTAAGATAATACAAAAGCTATCGACTACGATAACAACACAGGTATGTGTTAAGTTATTGTAATCGATAGCTTTTTTATCTACTCATCTTCATCCAGAAACTCGATATCATCATCGTCATCGAGATAATCTAAATCATCCAGATCTTCCAAATCATCTAAGTCATCCAGATTTTCCAGATCATTCAAGTCATCTAAGTCACCCGGATCTTCATCAAAATCATAATCCTCTGTCGCATCTGCCTCATCAGCAGTTACTTCAATTTCGACGTCTTCCTCCCAATCTTCCTCGTCTACATCAAACTTCTCTTCTTTAAAGTTCTCCACTTCATCCTCTTCCAGATCATCTTCAAGATCATCAAATTCATCCATGCTGACAACTGTTGTGCCCTTGTCTTCTTTCCGGACATTTTCCGGAAGACTCTCGATAATCTCATCCAGCTCATCAAAATCATCCAGATTCTCAACCAGTGCCCTTGCCTTCTCGACTTCATTTTCTGTAGAATGTTCTTCACGGATCTCTGCAGCTTTAAGTAAATTCTTTTTCTTACGTTTTCCGGATTCCAAAAGAAGCTGGATCCAGATACTAAGTACACCAATTGCAACACAAAGTGCCACATGAATCATTCCGTTTTTATATGGCTGCAGATAAAAGATACTGCTGCCCGCTGCCATTGCTCCAAATACAGAAGAAGAAGCAATCAGCATAAAGTTATGAAACTTAATAGAAAGCAATGCACACACAAGACCAATACCCGCACAGATTCCATACATAATAAAATCCTGTGGTTTCATCAAATGTACACTGACAACAAAGACGAGTACCGCTACAGTCACAAATCCACCAATCTGCTTCTTCCATGCACCAAGCACCGCCAATACAAGTCCCACACCTGCTCCTGCCGCCAATGCGATTGTCTGATCCAGATCTGCAATCACTCCGACCGCAATTCCGGCTGCGCATCCTGCTGACAATCCTGCGATCACAGACCAGAAACGTACCAGTTTCAGCCCCGTCAGACATAACAGTACTGCTCCGACCGTTATAACGATCAGAGAAATAAATTCCATCTGACTCAAATGATGACTGCTTTCATTAAGTCCAGCCAGAACAACATCCAGGTCAAAATTCAGAATTGTATCAATCATATCATTTACATTCATTATTTACACCTTCGTCCCTTACTATTTATTACTCACTACTGCTCATTTTAGCAATTTTTTTTACTGATTACAAGTGTTCATTTCACCTTTCCATTGACTTCTTATTCTTCTCCACTTAAAATAGAAGAGAAATGCTATTGCTGACCGCATAATACTGTGAACAGCAATAAAATGCTAACATAAAGGAGTTTATTATGGAACAGTTAAGAATACCTGCTGGCTATCATTCCCCTCTTACAATTCGTGAGACAGAAGTAGCCATCAAAGAAGTGAAAGACCACTTCGAGCGTGCTCTTGCAAAGAATCTCCACCTGACACGAGTGTCAGCACCACTGTTTGTCCGTCCGGAATCCGGTCTGAATGATAACTTAAACGGTGTGGAACGTCCGGTTTCCTTTGACATCAAAGAACAGGATGGTTCTGTTGCAGAGATCGTTCATTCTCTTGCAAAATGGAAGAGATATGCATTGAAGAATTATAATTTCCATTCCGGCGAAGGGCTTTACACAGATATGAGTGCGATACGTCGTGATGAAGATACAGACAACATCCATTCTCTGTATGTTGACCAGTGGGACTGGGAAAAAGTAATTTCTAAGGAAGAACGTAACACAGAGACACTTCAGTATACTGTCCGCAAAGTCTACCGGGCTCTGAAAGATACAGAAGAATACATTTCCAGACGTTACAACTATATTGATCCTCTTCTTCCTGATGATATCTTTTTCATCACTACACAGGAGCTGGAAGACCTTTATCCGGATCTTACTACCAAAGAACGTGAAAAAGCGATTACGAAGGAAAAAGGCGCAGTGTTTATCTCCAAGATTGGTGGCGTACTTGCTTCCGGTGAAAGACATGACGGTCGTGCTCCGGACTATGATGACTGGGAGCTGAACGGTGACATTATCGTTTACTATCCGGTTCTTGACATCGGTCTTGAACTCTCTTCTATGGGAATCCGTGTTGACGAAGACTCATTAAAGGCACAGCTCAAAGAAGCCGGATGTGAAGATCGTGCAGAACTTCCATTCCAGAAGGCACTGCTGAACGGCGAGCTTCCATATACAGTCGGCGGCGGTATTGGACAGTCCCGTATCTGTATGTATTACTTAAGAAAGGCTCATATCGGTGAAGTACAGTCTTCCCTCTGGCCTGAAAATGTAGTTGAAGCTGCTGCTGATGCCGGCATCCACCTTCTCTAAACACAAGACAGACCAGCCAATTATATGATAAAAAGCAGATTCGAATTCTACCGGAGCATCTCTCCTTTGAATTCGAATCTGCTTTTTCATTCTCCTCTTATTCTACAATCAGCAACTGTTCTTTCTCTTCCTCAGACACCCTGTTCCAAAAAACATTAAAATCATCAAATTCCGGCAAATAGATATCTGCCGTATTCCAGATCTGCGCCAGATTCTTGTCATTCGCCTTATCATAAACTGCTACTGTCTTAAATCCCGCATGCTTTGCCGTTCTCAAAGCCTGGTAAGTATCTTCAAACACCCAGGTCTGTTCCGGCTCCGTATCCAGCTGCAAAAGTGCTGCAAAATAAATATCTGGCTGATCCTTACCGCTTCCGATCTCAGATGCTGTAAAAACTCCTTGAAAATAAGGTAATACCTTCAATCTGCTCAGAGCTGCTTCTGCATTCTTCCGGTTACCGGTTGTTGCGATCACCATAGGAATCTTCCGCTCTCTGAATTCCTCCAGATACTGACGAACCCCTTCTTTCAATGGAACTCGTTTTGCATAATAGTCTTCCACTTCCTTATTCAGTCCCTGTACAACCTCTTCCACTGTCTTCTCCAGATTATAATGTGAGATCAGATAATCTGCCGCCTCCTCCAGGCTCATCTCAAATAACGTCTCCCCCAGGTTCTTCTCGGCCTCAATTCCCAAATGATCCAGATACAATTCTCCAAGATTCTCCCAGACAGGCATGGAATTGAGAAGAACACCATCTACGTCAAATATTACACCTTTTATCATGTCATTCCTCTTTTCTGCTATGCACTACATTATAATCTCCCTGGAAACGCATGTCAACCGTTACTGTTCACACGATGTGCGACCAGCAACGCATCTCGCCATTTTAAATCGCCTTTGGCGATGGGGCGAGATGCATTCAAGTCAAAACACGCATCCTCCGTGTCAATCAGCGGAATGATTGACACAGGAGTAAACAGTAACTGTCAACCATCAGAAAAAGACCTTCTGCCGGCAGATCAACCACTTGCAAAAGGTCTTTATAAAATGCTGTTATTTATTTTGTCTCAAGGATCTTATCAACACTTGCCAGTTTTACACTCAATACAAATACTTCAGCGGCAACTGCAAGTTCTTCCGGTGTTGGATAAGACGGTGCGATACGGATATTGCTGTCATGTGGATCTTTTCCATAAGGGAATGTTGCTCCCGCTCCTGTCATAACAACGCCAGCTTCTTTCGCCTTCGCAACAATCGCTTTCGCACATCCATCCAGCGCATCAAAGGAGATGAAATATCCTCCGCGTGGCGCGATCCATGATCCAATCTCAAGTCCGCCAAGTTCTCTTTCAAGAACTTCAAGAACAGTCTCAAACTTCGGACGCAGGATATCTGCATGTTTCTTCATATGTTCTACAATTCCGTGAATATCTCCGAAGAATCTTACATGACGCAGCTGATTTACCTTATCATGTCCGATTGTCTGCACACGCATTGTGCTTCTGATATCCTCCAGGTTCGCATCAGATGCTGCCATTGCTGCAATTCCTGATCCCGGAAAACTGATCTTAGATGTAGAAGAAAACTTGTAAACCATATCCGGGTTACCTGCCTTCTTACACTCCATCAGAATCTCAATCAGATAATCCTGTTTATCTTCATATAAATGATGTACGCAGTAAGCATTATCCCAGAAGATACGGAAATCTTCTGCTGCCGGCTTCAGGTTCGCAAAACGGAACACTGTCTCATCAGAATATGTGATTCCCTGCGGGTTAGAGTACTTCGGTACACACCAGATTCCTTTGATTGCCGGATCACTGCTTACAAGTTTCTCAACCATATCCATATCCGGTCCTGTTGATGTCATCGGTACATTGATCATCTCAATTCCGAAATGCTCTGTAATCGCGAAATGTCTGTCATATCCTGGAACCGGACATAAGAATTTTACCTTATCAAGCTTACACCATGGAGTACTTCCCATGATACCATGTGTCATTGCACGTGCTACCGTATCATACATCACATTCAGACTTGAGTTTCCGAAAATGATCACGTTATCTTTCGGAACTTCCATCATATCTGCAAGAAGCTGTTTTGCTTCATCAATTCCATCAAGTCCGCCATAGTTACGGCAGTCAACACCATCTTCACAAGTCAGATCAACACCACTTGTCAGTGTATCCATCATTCCCATTGACAGATTCAGCTGGTCTGCTGACGGTTTTCCTCTGGACATATCCAGTTTCAGACCTTTTGCCTTCACTTCTTCAAACTGCGCCTCCAGGCCACTCTTTAATTCCAATAACTCTTCTTTGCTCAAATCTTTATATGCAGTCATTGCAGGAATCCTCCGCTTTCTTTATTTTTTCACTTTTGTTATTGTATATAATTTTTGACGTTTCGTCAATGGGTTCTTGCATTCTTTTTTATTTTTTTGTTTTTTTCAGCTTTATTTTCACATGTTTTGCATTTCAAAAATGTTTTTCATTCATTTTCCACTATATTCCGTGTTATCACTCTATCCCATCAGGTTTTATCTATGCATTATTGATTTTTTCTCCCCTCCTGTGATATCCTTAGAAAGTAGATTCCAGTCAGCATTCCACTTGACTGTGAATAAAAATCTTATGATTCTATGGAGGTACTAAAATGAATTTTACATTTGCACACAATAACCTGAATGTATATGATCTTGAAAAATCACTGGATTTTTACCAGAAAGCTCTGAATTTAAAAGTAGAACGTGAAAAACTTGCCGATGACGAAAGTTTTAAGCTTGTATATCTCACAGACGGTGTGACTCCGCATCTTTTAGAGCTCACCTGGCTGCGTGATATGGATCGACCATATGAACTGGGAGATAATGAGATCCATCTTGCATTTGCTGTCGATGATTTCGATGCTGCTTACAAAAAACATAAAGAGATGGGATGTATCTGCTTCGAAAATCCATCTATGGGAATTTATTTTATTGAAGATCCTGACGGATACTGGCTGGAAATTGTACCAGGCAAATAAAAAAAAGTTTAAAAAAAGGAATCAGCATCACTGATTCCTTTTTTGGTTCTAATATCTTACATAATATGTAACACGTACAGAACTTACCTTAACCGGTACTCCTGTCTGCTGTGCTTCGATCATCTGTCCGCCGCCAATGTAAATTGCTACATGTCCCGGTGTCCAACAGATATCTCCCGGCTGTGGATTATTTACGATTGTTCCATGCGCAAGAATATCTCCACTTGTTCTTGGAATTGGAATTCCAGCCTGTCTGTAGCAATACTGTACAAGTCCTGAACAATCCAGTCCAACTCCCGGTGTAGTTCCGCCCCATACATATGGAACTCCGATCTGTGAATACGCCGCATTTACAATAATGCTTCCCTTATCAGCACTATAACTTGGGCTTGATGAGGAAGAACTTGAGCTGCCTGAGCTTGAACTGCCGGAAGAACTACTGCTTGAGCTACCGGAGCTTGAACTGCTTGAGCTTGAGCTGCTTGAACTTCCTGAGTTTGAACTACTGGAAGAACTATTGTTTGAGTTATTTCTATTAGAAGTACTACTGCTTGAGTTGTTCTTCTTAGCTGCTTCCTCGGCAGCTTTCTTTGCTGCTTCTTCTGCTGCCTTTCTCTTAGCTTCTTCTTCCGCTGCTTTCTTTACAGCTTCATCAATCTTAACATCGAGATTTGCGATCTCACTACTCTTCTCTGTGATTGTTGTATTCAGTTCATTCTTCTGCGCATCATACTCTGTCTGTGTCTCCTGCAGATCAGCCATCTTTGTCTCAAGTGTTGTCTTAAGATCTTCTACTTTCTGAACTGTCGCAACATACTCTTCGAGCTTGTCTCTGTCATAAGAATGTACCTGCTGGGAATATTCTGCCTGTGTCAGTACACTGGAAATATCTCCGGATGTCAGTACCTTCTCCACTGTGGCAGTTCCTGTTCCTTCTTCATACATATACTTAATACGAAGCTTCATAGCTGCATACTGCTGTTCCTGTTCCTCCTGCGCTGTTTTCAGATCTTCCTCTGTCTGAGAGATTTCCTCACCTGTTTCGATCAGGTCATTCTCAAGATCAGAGATCTTGGTCATAAGTGAATTCAGCTGTGTCTGAAGATCGCTTACCTGGTTCTGTGTCTCCTGCTTCTTCTGCTTCAGATCACTGACTTCGTCGGCAAGTACCGGTGTAACAGTCATTGTACATGCAAGTGTTACTGCAAGAATCATACTGCTTACTTTTTTTAACTTCATCTTTCCACCTATCCTTATTTTTATCTAGTCCCCCATGTGATTCATTATAATTTTCGTATCATAACTCGTTGTAAATAGTTACATTATAATTCCACATACTCATATGTTATAATACAACATCTATCGCTTTTTTTCAACATATTTCTCGTAACAAGAGGGTATTTTATTTACATTCTATGCTCAATATTATAGCGTATTTATGTAATATTTTCAATACTCCTCCTTACTTTTTTCATTTTTTCGTAACATTTTCGTAACAAAAAAATCTGGAAAGTTCTCTTTATTTTTCGATAAACTTTCCAGATTCCTGTTTCACTGTATGATCTTTTATTTTCTACTGAATATATAAGTTTGTATATCCCATCAGGCTTTCATCTACTTCTCTTGCCACTTCACGGCCTTCACGGATAGCCCATACAACAAGAGACTGTCCTCTGTGCATATCTCCGGCTGTGAATACATCTTTCACATTGGTAGAATATTTTCCTGCCTCTGTCTTTACATTTGTGCGTTCATTCACTTCTACACCAAATGCTTTTGTTACATAATCCTGACTTCCAAGGAATCCAGCTGCGATCAGAACAAGATCTGCATCTACGGTATACTCGCTTCCTTCTACCGGAACCATCATTTTCCGTCCGGTCTTCTCATCTGTCTTACTCTCAAGTTTGATAAGAACTGCCTTACAGAGATTTCCTTTCTTGTCTTTTACGAATTCTTTCACTGTCGTTGTGTAAACGCGAGGATCAGAACCAAACACAGCGATTGCTTCCTGCTGGCCATAATCTGTCTTGCAGACTCTTGGCCACTCCGGCCATGGGTTCAGCGGTGTCCTCTCGTCCGGTGCTTTCGGCATCATCTCCAGCTGGAGAACGCTCTTTGCTCCATGACGGATAGATGTTCCGACACAGTCATTTCCTGTATCTCCGCCTCCGATTACAATTACATTTTTTCCTTTTGCAGAAATGTAGCCTCCTGTTTTAAGCTTCATGTCATTTGCCCATAGTGCTTTCGTTGTTGATTTCAGGAAATCTACTGCAAAATAAATTCCCTGTGCATCTCTTCCCGGTGCTTTGATATCTCTTGGATTTGATGCTCCGCATGCAAGGATCACACGGTCATATTCTTTCAGGATATCTGCCGCCTTCACGTCTTTTCCGACATTACATCCTGTCTGGAAGATAATTCCCTCTTCTTCCATAATCGCAATCTTACGGTCGATGATCTGTTTCTCCAGCTTCATATTCGGAATTCCGTAGCGGAGCAATCCACCCGGTTTGTCCTCACGTTCAAAAACAGTTACCTGATGACCTCTTCTGTTCAAAAGATCTGCTGCCGCAAGTCCGGACGGACCGGAACCGATCACTGCGACTTTCTTTCCCGTACGCACTTTCGGCGGATTTGCCTTTGCATATCCCATCTCATATGCATTTTCAACAATTGCATATTCATTACTTTTTGATGCAACTGCTTCCTGATTCAGTCCACAGGTACATGCATTTTCACACAATGCCGGACATACGCGGGAAGTAAATTCTGGAAAATTGTTTGTCTTTTTCAGACGTAAATAAGCTTCCTTCCAGTTTCCATTGTAGATCAAGTCATTCCACTCCGGCACAAGGTTGTGCAGTGGACATCCACTGGCCATTCCTGCAAGCGGCTTTCCAGACTGACAGAACGGAACTCCGCACGCCATACAGCGCGCGCCCTGAAGCTCCTGTTCTTCTTTGCTAAGAGGCGTATGGAACTCATTGAAATGTTTGATGCGTTCCAATGGGCTCTCTGCCGGTTTATCCTGTCTTTCATAATCCATAAATCCTGTCGGTTTTCCCATCTCTATGCCTCCTATCTTCCGTTCTTGATCATATTAAATGCTTCGATTTTTGCTTTTTCTCTGCTAAGTCCTTTTTCTTCCATCTGGATGATCGTGGACATCATTCTCTCATAGTCTTCTGGAATGATTTTCTTGAATTTTGGCAGATATTCTTTGAAATTATCAAGAATCTTCTTACCTACCTCAGAGTTTGTATAAGCAACATGCTCCTGGATCATTCCTTTTAATTCCTGTACGTCATACTTATCTGTAACACGTTCAATGTTGACCATTGCTTTATTTACTTTGCGATACAGACTGTTATCGAGATCGATCACATAGGCAATACCGCCACTCATTCCGGCTGCAAAGTTCTTTCCAACCTGTCCAAGTACAACAACACATCCACCTGTCATATATTCACATCCGTGATCTCCGACACCTTCTACAACTGCGCGTGCACCAGAGTTTCTTACCGCAAAACGTTCTCCGGCAACACCTCCTACAAATGCTTTACCACTTGTAGCTCCGTAAAGAGCGACATTTCCGATGATAATGTTCTCATCTGATTTAAATTTCACACCTTTCGGCTGGCAAACAACCAGTTTTCCACCGGAAAGTCCTTTTCCAAAATAGTCATTACTATCTCCTGTCAGTTCCAGTGTCAGTCCTCTTGGGATAAATGCTCCAAAGCTCTGACCGCCGGCACCTTTACACTGGATCACATAGCTGTCTTCTTCCAGTCCTTCCGGATATCTTCTTGTGATCTCAGATCCGAAAATTGTTCCGAAGGTACGGTCTGTATTTGTAACATCTACTTCAAGTCCTCTCTTTTCTCCTCTTTCAAGGCTGGGAGAAGCTGTTTCAATAGTACTTTTTCATCCAACGTCTTGTTAAGTTCAAAATCATAGACTTTCTTTGGATTAAAGATAACACCTTTCTTCTCTTTCGCATATGGATTGTACAGAATCTGTGACAGATCCAGTGTTGCGGCACGCTCTGATGTCGGAACGTCTTTTACTTTCAGAAGATCTGTACGTCCTACCAGTTCATCCACTGTGCGGACACCAAGTTTTGCCATATATTCTCTTAATTCTTCTGCAATAAAACGCATAAAGTTAACAACATATTCCGGTTTTCCGCTGAAACGTTTTCTAAGCTCCGGATTCTGAGTTGCAACACCAACCGGACAAGTATCCAGGTTGCAGACACGCATCATAACACATCCCATTGTTACAAGCGGAGCTGTCGCAAATCCAAACTCTTCTGCTCCAAGGATTGCTGCGATCGCAACATCACGACCACTCATGAGCTTACCATCTGTCTCAATACGGACACGCTCACGCAGACCATTCTGAATCAATGTCTGATGAGTTTCTGCAAGTCCAAGTTCCCACGGAAGTCCTGCATTCTGAATCGAGCTTCTCGGTGCTGCTCCTGTTCCTCCGTCATATCCTGAGATCAGGATAACTCCGGCTCCGGCTTTTGCAACACCTGCAGCAACTGTTCCAACACCTGCTTCTGATACCAGTTTCACAGAAATTCTTGCATTTTTATTTGCATTTTTACAGTCATAGATCAACTGTGCAAGATCCTCAATCGAATAGATGTCATGATGTGGCGGTGGTGAGATCAGACTCACACCAGGTGTTGAATGACGAGTCTTCGCAATCCATGGATATACCTTTCCACCCGGAAGATGTCCTCCTTCTCCTGGTTTTGCTCCCTGTGCCATCTTGATCTGGATTTCCTGTGCACTGACCAAATACCTGGATGTAACTCCGAATCGGCCGGAAGCAACCTGCTTGATTGCAGAGCATCTGTTTGTGTCAAGACGTTCAATATCCTCTCCTCCTTCACCGGAGTTTGATTTACCATGAAGCATATTCATGGCGATCGCCATTGTCTCATGTGCTTCTTTTGAAATAGATCCATAGGACATCGCACCTGTCTTGAATCTTGTTACGATTGAATCTACGCTTTCTACTTCATCAAGCGGTACACTCTTCTTCGGGAAATTGAAATCAAGCTGACCTCTCAGATTGATCTTCTTGCCTTCCTCATCAACCATCTCTGTATACTGCTTGAACATCTCATAATCGCCACGTCTTGTAGACTGCTGAAGCATATGGATTGTCTGTGGATTATAGAGATGTTCTTCTCCGCCACTTTTATATTTATGTTTTCCAACACTGTCCAGTGTCATATCAACCTGCAATCCAAGCGGATCGAATGCTTCTGTATGGAAAGCAGTGTAATCTTCTGCAATTTCTTCAATACCGATACCACCAACACGGCTGACTGTATCTGTAAAATAGCGGTTAATAAAATCTGTCTTGAGACCGATTGCTTCAAAAATCTTTGCTCCCTGATAGGACTGGATTGTTGAAATTCCCATCTTGGATGCAATCTTAATAATTCCATGAATTACCGCTGAATTATAATCATCTACTGCTGCATAATAATCTTTGTGAAGCAGATTTGCCTCGATCAGATGACGGATTGACTCATGTGCAAGATATGGATTGATTGCACATGCTCCATATCCAAGCAGTGTTGCAAAATGATGAACCTCTCTAGGCTCTCCACTTTCCAGAATCATCGCGACTGAGGTTCTCTTCTTTGTACGTACCAGATGCTGCTGCAGTCCGGATACTGCCAGAAGTGACGGGATTGCAACGTGATATTCATCTACCTCACGGTCTGTCAGAATCAAAATATTAGCGCCCTCGCGGATCACACGGTCAACTTCAATGAAGAGATACTCTATCGCCTTCTCAAGACTTGTGTTTTTATAATAAGTGATTGGAATCTCTGCAACTTTGAATCCATCCACTTTCATATTTTTAATTTTCAGAAGATCTGTATTTGTCAGGATCGGGTTATTGACTCTGAGCATCTTACAGTTCTCTTCCTTCTGCTCCAGAAGATTACCGTCTGTTCCGACATAAATAGTTGTAGAAGTCACGACTTCCTCACGGATTGCATCGATCGGCGGATTTGTAACCTGTGCAAACAGCTGTTTAAAATATCCGAACAGTGGCTGACGTTTCTGCGAAAGCACGGAAATCGGTGCATCCATTCCCATCGCTGCGGTTCCTTCGGCACCGTTCTTTGCCATTGTCAGAATAGAAGTTTTCACGTCTTCATAAGAATAACCAAACGCTTTCTGAAGCTGTGTACACTCTTCAGCTGTATATTTTGGCACATCCTTATTCGGGATTTTCAAATCCTTCAACTGAATCAGATTACTGTCCAGCCATTCTCCATATGGGAACTGATTTGCATATTTTTCTTTTAATTCCTCATCATCGATCACGCGTCCTGCAACCGTATCAACCAAAAGCATCTTACCCGGGTGAAGTCTTTCTTTCATCACAATCTTGGATGGATCGATATCCAGAACTCCAACCTCTGAAGAAAGAATCAGATTATCATCATCTGTAATGTAATATCTGGAAGGGCGAAGTCCGTTACGGTCAAGCACAGCTCCCATAACATCTCCATCTGAGAACAGGATAGACGCCGGACCATCCCATGGCTCCATCATTGTTGCATAATACTGATAGAAATCTTTCTTGTTCTGGGACATCTCTTTATTGTTGATCCATGGTTCTGGAATACAGATCATAACTGCAAGCGGAAGATCCATTCCACTCATCACCATGAATTCTAATGCATTATCAAGCATCGCGGAATCAGATCCGGAAGTATTGATCGCAGGAAGCACCTTGTGGAGTTCACCTTTCAGACATCCTGCCTCCATTGTCTCTTCACGGGCACGCATCTTATCTGCATTACCACGGATCGTATTGATTTCTCCGTTGTGGACCATAAAGCGGTTCGGATGCGCTCTCTGCCAGCTTGGTGCAGTATTTGTACTGAATCTGGAATGCACCATTGCAATTGCAGAAATAAATTCTTCGTCCTGCAGATCTTCAAAGAAAAGTCTCAGCTGTCCTACAAGGAACATTCCTTTGTAAACGATTGTTCTACTGGAAAGTGAAACAACATAAGTGTCATCACTGCTCTGTTCGAAAATTCTTCTGACTACATACAGTCGACGATCAAAATCAATTCCTCTCTCGTATTTTGCAGGGCGTTCAATAAATGCCTGCATAATACATGGCATGCAATCTACCGCTGTCTTTCCAAGAATGTCCGGATGAATCGGAACTTCTCTCCAGCCCAAAAGTTTCAGTCCTTCTTTTTTTACAATAACTTCGAAAATCTTTTTCGCCTGATTGCGTTTTAATTCATCCTGCGGAAGAAAGAACATACCTACTCCGTAATCTCTTTCATCTTTTAGCTTAATTCCAAGTGGCTGACAGACTTTCTTAAAAAATCCATGAGGAATCTGTGTCAGAATACCCACGCCATCTCCTGTCTTTCCTTCTGCATCTTTTCCGGCTCTGTGCTCAAGTTGTTCTACAATACTCAAGGCTCCTGCCACTGTACTATGTGTCTTTTTGCCTTTGATATTGACAATTGCACCAATACCACAGTTATCATGTTCAAAACTTTCGCGGTAAAGACCACGATTCTGACTTTCCATTTCTTTCCTCATAGTCGCTATCCTTTCTTCCTGTAATCTAAAGTTTACTTTAAAATCTTCTTTATTCGGCGCATTCAATCATTTCTTTCTCACGTCGTGTAAAACTTTTTCTAGAATATACACCCTTTTACCCAGGCTGTAAATAGGGAAATCCTTGTGAATTGTCTGATTATTTGATTTTTTATTATTCTTCTTTAAATAGTCAGATTATTTTAGTTTTCTTATAAAAATAATATTAATTATTAAGATTTCTGTTTTTCTTTGATTTTATTTGATAAAATAATAGATTAAAAAGAAAAAACGCGACAAGGTTTCGCACCTCATCGCGCACAATTTAAGATTGTATTTTTATCAGTACAATTTATTTCATTTCTACTTCTTCATTATTCCTCTGTTTTCTGAGTACTCACCGGATCCCCGCTTCTCTGAATCCACACAAAACAAGCTGCACAGATAAATGTGCTGATAATCACTGCCGCTGCCATTTTAAACGGTTCTCTGGCAAGCCAGTTAAACACTCCGATATCTGTAAAGATCAAAGATCCCAGATTCAAAACAATATGAAGCATAATCGGAGCTTTCATTGAACCAAATTTCTCATAAACATAGCACAGAAGAATTCCTAAGAGAAAAGTGTAGATCATCTGTACCGTGTTGGTGTGTGTGACTGAGAAAAACAGTGCTGACCAGATTGCCGCATAATAAAATCCTCTGTTCTCCCGGTACCTCTGATAAAGCACTCCGCGGAACATAAATTCCTCTGCAATCGGAATTGCAAATCCAAATACAATAATCTGACCACAAAATCTGCTGAATACATATTCTGTGCTGTCTGAACATACTCCGGATCGACCAAAACGGCCTGTGCCATAACGGACAGACATGTAGCACCAATACTTCCGATCACTCCCATCACAAGAAGTGACCAGTAATTCTTCAGTGGCTTTTGAACTCCCATCGCTGTATCCCTGCAATCTGCTCTTTCTTTCGATCGATAACAAACAATGTAACTGTCAGAAACAACGTTGCTGCTGTAGCAATACCTGCAATCGCAATCTGACCTCCTATGATTTTATCAAACGCAGGACTTAACACTTCATAGTACTTATTCATCATTTCCTGATAATTAAGGACTTCTCCACTTTGTGTCATCCTGGAAGATGCTTCCCCCATAAAAGGAAGAATGATTATAAACTCAATCACAAATTCCATCACCAGCTGGATTCCCCAGAATCCAAGTAAAGGACCGGCAGCTCTCCAAAAGGAGCGTCTCGGATCATTTTTCATAAGACAATTCCTCCGCTATCTTCTGAATCCACTCTCTGATCTTTCCGGCTTCACCTTTTACAGTTCCCTGAACCATCTCCGGCTTTCCGCCTCCCCGTCCTTCGAATGCAGCATTTAACATTTTGGAAAATACACGAAGATCCTGGGTTCTGCTTCCGATCACATAACGGTATCCCGCTGCATCATTTCCATAAAACACAGCACAAAGAATTCTTTCTTTTTCAAGCACTTCATTCACATACTGACGCATGGCATCCGCACTGATATCCTCTGAAAACATACAGACCGTTTTTTCTTCTTCCGGAACAGACTGCGCCCAGATGTGTACAAGCTGGCGTTCTTTCTCCACCAGTGTCCGTTTCAGAGAATCCAGCTCTTCTTTCAAATGTCCCACTGCCTCTGCTGTCTCATATTCTTTCGCACAGAGCAACGCTGAAATTTTCCTGTTCTGTTCCTGCTTCTTCTCATAATCTGTAAGTGCACGGCTTCCACAGAGCATTGTCACACGAACGCCGCCTTTGTATCGCTGCATATTAACAAGCTTGATCATACCGATCTCTCCTGTGCGTTCAACATGCGGCGCACAGCACGCACAGATATCATATCCCGGAACCGATACGATACGAACCTGTCCCTCAATCTCAATCTTACTGCGATAATCCAGTTCTTCCAGCTCTTCTTTGGATGGATAAGACACTTCGATTGTCAGATTCTTCCACACTGCACGATTTGCTTCAAGTTCAATCTCCTGCAGTGCTTCTTTTGATATCTCTCCATCAAAATCCATCGTACAATCTTCTGTTCCAAGATGAAATCCGACATTGTTGAAACCGTATCTTGCATGCACGATTCCGGAAACAATATGCTCTCCGGTGTGCTGCTGCATCTTCATAAATCTGGTCTCCCAGTCGATCTCGCCTTCAACAATCTCTCCTGCTTCAAACGGCTGATCTGTAATATGCAGAATTCTTCCATTCTTTTCCCGAACATCAGATACCTTCGCATCCTTCAGTTTTCCTGTATCTGCATACTGTCCGCCGCCTTCCGGAAAGAATGCTGTACGTTCAAGTTCTACCGCATAGCATCCTTCCTTTTTCTCATATGGCTCACATTCCAGAACCATTGCAGTAAATTTTGAAAGATGGCTGTCATTGTAAAACAGTTTTTCTGTTCTTGTACCATCCATCAATCCATTTTCTGTCATAATTCGTATTACATCCTTTCCGGAGCTGTAAAGCCAAGAAGGTCGATGCAAGTCTCAAGCACTTTTTTCGCAAGTGTAAGAAGTGCAAGATAGCCTTTCTTCTTCTCTTCGTCTTCTTCTGCAAGAATCTTTGTCTCATGATAGAACTTATTAAAGTCGTTCGCAAGATCATAGATATATGCACACAACTTATGAGGAGCTGTCTCTTTATATACATTATCGATCACTTCATTGAATTTCACTACCTGAAGCATCAGAGACTTCTCTGCATCATTCTCAGCCGGTCTGATCGTTCCGTCAAGAACTCCGCCATTCTCAGCATATTTCTTGAGAATAGACTTAATTCTAACGATTGTATAAAGAATATACGGTCCTGTATTTCCCTCAAAGGAAGTAAATCTGTCAACATCAAAGATATAATCCTTAGAAGCCTGGTTAGAAAGATCTCCGTACTTGATCGCTGCAAGTCCAACTTCTTCTGCTGTACGTCTTGCATCTTCTTCCTCTACTGTACGGTTGTCCATGATCTTCTTATACATCTCATCATCAATCTCACGGATCAGATTCTCAAGACGCATAACACCGCCTTCTCTTGTCTTAAACGGCTTACCATCTTTTCCGTTCATTGTACCAAATCCAAGGAATGTAAGTTCTGTCTCCGGTTTTACAATTCCTGTCTTCTTCGCACAACGGAATACCTGCACAAAATGCAGTTCCTGACGCTTATCAACAACATAGATTACCTGATCTGGATCATACAGTTTCTCACGTTCTACCAGTGTAGCAAGATCTGTTGTATCATACAGCGCAGCTCCGTCAGATTTCAGAATCATACACGGAGGAATCTCTTTCTTATCTGTCTCTTCTGCAACGTCTACTACAAGCGCACCCTCATCATAATGTGCGAATCCTTTCTCCTTGAGCATCTCAACCATATCCGGAATATATGCCTGGGCATCTGCTTCACCTTTCCAGAGATCAAAATCTACACTCAGTCGCTCGTAGTTCTTCTTCAAGTCAGTTACAGACACATTCATGATATGTTTCCAGATTGCACGATATCCTTTATATCCATTCTGTAACAGATAAGTTGCATGAAGTGCTTCTTCTCTATAATCGTCGTGCTCTTTTGCATAAGCACTTGCTGTAGGATAAATCTCTTCCAGTTCACTGATCGTAAATGGTGCTTCTTCGGGATATTCTCCTTCAAAACTCTCATCAAAATACGGGAGTTCCGGTTTACGTTTTTTCAACTCTGTGATGATCAGGCCCATCTGATATCCCCAGTCTCCCAGATGGATATCTCCTGTTACATCATTTCCTTTAAAACGGATAATACGTTTAATGCTCTCTCCGATAATCGCAGAACGAAGATGTCCGACATGCAACGGTTTTGCCACGTTCGGTCCGCCGTAATCAATAATAACTTTTTTCGGATTCTTTTCTTTTTCAACGCCAAGATTCTCATCTGCTGCCATCTCATTCAAATACTCTGCAACAACTTCCGGTGCCAGCTTCAGGTTGATAAATCCCGGATTCACCGCTTCTGCTGATGCAAAATACTTGCTATCTGCAAGTTCTTCCACAACTGCATTTGCAATCATGATTGGAGCCTTCTTATATTTCTTCGCACCTGCCATTGCACCATTACACTGATATTCACAGAGATCCGGGCGGTTGGAAAGCGTAACTCTTGCAAGCTCTTCATCATATCCTGCTGCTTTGAACGCTTCTTTCATTTCTATTGTGATCATTTCCAGTAATGTCTTCAAAGTTTCACACTCCTCTTTACTTTTCGTTTGTCTTTTCTGCCTGACGGCAATTTTATTAAAACAAGTCTGCCTCCCAACTTTTCTGGAGACAAACAGCCACTATTTATTCTATCATGTATCCAACAGAACAGCAAGCGTTACTGTGCACAGTAACGGCAACGATTCAAATTGATCTGGACTGCCCCCGAAACCAATTGACATAAAAATAACCAATACTTATAATGTAACCACAGCTTTACACATACAGTTTCTACATCCTGTATGATATAACATCAGACAGAAAGGATATCCAACAATGTTAAAATTAGGTTCACACGTTGGCATGAGTGGAAAAGAAATGCTTCTTGGTTCTGCGAAAGAAGCCGTTTCTTACGGTGCCAATACATTTATGTTTTATACCGGAGCCCCACAGAATACCCGCCGAAAAGAAATCAGTGAATTGAATATCGAACCAGCATGGGAATATATGAAAGAACACGGAATTGATGAAATTGTCGTTCATGCACCTTATATCATCAACCTCGGTAATTCAATAAAACCAGAAACGTTCTCTCTTGCCGTAGAATTTCTGGCAAAAGAAATCGACGCACGATTGCCTGCAGAAGCCACACTCTGATCCTTCATCCGGGTGCTCATGTAGGTGCCGGTGTCGAAATCGGAACTGCACAGATCATCAAAGGACTCAATGAAGTTCTCACTGCTGAGACTGACTGCTGTATTGCCCTTGAAACAATGGCCGGAAAGGATCAGAAATCGGACGGAATTTTGAAGAACTTGCCCGGATTTATGATGGAGTTGTCCAGAATGATAAATTGAGAGTCTGCTTTGACACTTGTCATACAAGCGACAGCGGATATGATATCATCCATCATTTTGATGATGTTATGGAGTCTTTTGACCGTCTGCTTGGAAAAGATCAGATTGCCGTCTTCCATATCAATGACAGCAAAAATATTCCAGGAGCCGCGAAAGACCGGCATGAAAATATCGGCTTTGGAGAAATCGGTTTTGATGCAATTTCTACAATTGTCCATCACCCGGATTTCGAATCTGTACCGAAGATCCTTGAGACTCCTTATATTCCTTCTGTAACAAAAGCAAAGAAATCTTATGCCCCTTATAAGTATGAGATTGAAATGCTAAGAAACAACCGGTTTGATCCTGAAATGAAAGACCACATCCTTGCAGATTGTGAATAAAAAACTATATGAAAAAAGTCCTGTTATTCTCAGCCATCTGAATGTGCTGAAATAACAGGACTTTTTTATCCTATATATCCTATAGCGTCTGAGCGGAGTCGAACCGCCGCACATGCCTCCGGAGGGCATCGCTCTATCCACTGAGCTACAGACGCATCTCGGTTGTTAGTGGGAAAATTTAATTTCGTACAGCTAACAACCTTTTTTATCCTAGCACAATTCTGTATAAATGTAAAGTGGCAAATAAGTTACTGTTCACCCCCGTGTCAATCACTCCGCTGATTGACACGGAGGATGCGTGTTTTGATTTGAATGCATCTCGCCCCATCGCCAAAGGCGATTTAAAATGGCGAGATGCGTTGCTGGTCGCACATCGTGTGAACAGTAACGCAAATAAACCTCTAACTTTCTGCGGTTAATCTTTTTTCACTGCAAGCAGAAGAATCAATATCCCTGCCCCAAGACAAAGTATTGCCCATGCACCTGCCTGTTGTGAATCTCCGGTCTTTGCAGCCTCTTCCCTTATCGTTTGTTTTGGACATACCCTGACATTCCAGTTCATTGCCCCTTTGTCCTCTTCCCATTTTGGCAGCTGGACAAGAACCGGCTGAACCTCGTATTCTGATTCATCTTCGACATAGATCAGATAAACTCCTGCCCTCAGATTCGTAAGGGTTGCTTTTCCATCGCAATCCGTCCTGCACAATCCATCACTATAATGATATTTACTCAAAGTCCGCGCCAGCTCTTCCTGTTCTCTGGCATACCTTACCTCATTGAGATCCACGCCTTTATCTTCATATCTTTTCTCCATCTCGTAAGCACCATCAACAAGAGATGCCACTTTGGAATACTGGAATGTAACACCTTCTCTCTTAATTTGTTCTCCGGTATCTGCAATACAGATTTCTATATTTCCTGTTTCTGTTTCTGCAAACGCCGGGGTCTTTACTGCTACCACCAGAAAACATATCAAAAGAAGAATTCCGCATTTGATTTTCCCATTTTGCCGTCTTTTGCATCTTTCTTTTTTGTCTCCTGCTTTTCTTTCTTTTACGTTTCTTTCTCCTGTAGTGCTTACATTTCCTTTTCTG
>ENA-OQAZ01000243-OQAZ01000243.1-human-gut-metagenome-genome-assembly--contig:-NODE-243-length-30968-cov-8.524399_pt1 | contig 30968 bp, 19 predicted proteins | sample MGYA00242737_ERZ504531 | MGnify/ENA primary metagenome ERZ504531 (study PRJEB26092, sample SAMD00036244) | human gut metagenome | host: Homo sapiens | study: EMG produced TPA metagenomics assembly of... | reverse complement strand
TAAATCTCTGACAGGCGCACGATGCACAAGTTGTTGTCGCGCGGATCGCCGGTCTTGCCGGGGAACTTCGCCAGATAGACTTTCTTGTCACGGGCGCCTTCGGGAAGACCTTCATTATTTGCTATGGCAGATACTTCTGTCACACAGTGGCGCACATCCTGCGGGTCTTCATTCAGCAAGTTCAGGTATCTTCCGACAGTATCAGATTGTTCCAGTCCACTTTTTCCTCATTGGCATAGACCATAGGAGCTCCTTCTCCACCCGAACCACCGGAAGGTTCCGTCAGCGAGAAGTAGAATTCGAAAAGCGATTCGCTGGTGTATTCTTTTCCCCAGACAGTAGGATACTCGTCAAGGGTGTACAACTGATACAGGCTTTTACTGTTTTCGATGATATCTGTGGCTGCCTTGTAGGCATTCGGATAATCCAGCTTGTTCAAATAAACTCTTGACAGAATACCCTGCACGGCCCAGTAGTTCAGACAGCCGTCCTTCTTCTCCTTGCTAAGGCCGGCCAGCGAGTTGGTCAAGTCGGTAATAATCTGGTCATAGCATTCGGCCACCGTATTGCGTGCTGGCTTCGAAGACTGATCAGTGGCTGTTGTAACGATAGGCACCCCTAATGACTGGCCGTTATCATACGAATAAGGCATGGCAAACACGCGTATAAGATCGTATAAAGCAAGCCCTCTCATGGCCAAGGCCTGAGCCTTAATCTCATTCAGAGCAGCCTCATCAGTAGTTTTTATCAACCACTTTCAGTTGCAGCTATCAGATTGTTGGTTTGTCGAATCACTTTATAGACCTGATTCCACGGCAGGCTTGAATTAAACTGTCAGTAGCCTTCACGTTATACTCATAATAAGGTGAAACCCTACGTCCGTCTCCTTTCGTCATACGAGCCTGCACATCCGCAGCCCGGCAATCGCCAAAATAAAAGAAATTGTCACCATAATAACTATGTGCTGACGCCAGCCTATAAATGCCGTTTAATGCGCTTTGGGCATCTTCCAAAGAAGAGAAAGCCTGGTCGGTGGGTACGGACGTGGACGGATTCAGGTCCAGCCAACTGTCCGAACAAGAGGTACATGCCAGTGAGGCGGCAAGAAAATAAATATAGAGTGGTTTCATAATCCAATTCGTTTTTAGAAAGTTAATTGTACGCCGAAGTTGAAGGTACGCATGGCAGGTGCCTCGCAGAACACTTCTCCGTTGACCGGAGTTTCGGGGTCATACTGTTTCCATTTAGCCCATGTCAGCAGGTTGCTGCCTGAGAAATAGATGCGGGCTTTGTCTATCAGGGCCTTGCGGTCCATTCGGAAGGAAGCGTGAATCCCAGCGTAAGGTTCTTCAGACGCAGATGATCGGTACTGTGAATATAGCGCGAAGAGTTCTGAGGTCCGGCATCTTCCCCATACACAAAGCGCGGTACATTGGTCTGGTCGCCCGGCTCCTGCCAACGGTCCATGGCATATACCGGAAGATTATATCTTGAGTCATAAATGTTCTTGGTACCATTCTCTATATAGGTGCCAGTTTTATCATAAGAATATCCGCCCAAGGAATAGGTCAGCGTAAAGCTCAGGTCCAGCCATTTGTAGTTCAGCATGTTCGTCAGACCGCCAGACACTTTCGGGTTAACCGACTTATAAGGAATGGCCTGCGCCTCACTGGCATTCTCCGTCAGGCTCCGGTCTATAATCACCGTACCGTCTTCCTGCGGTATTTCCTGGTTGCGGTAATACATGGCCTTACCTGTATCCGGATTTACCCCGGCGTATTCTTTTACGTAGAAGGTGTAGTAGGGCAATCCTACTTTGTGAATGAACCATGTGCCCTCGATTGACTGCTCCAGCTGTCCGTTGAGTGACACAATCTTGTTCTTGTTGTGGCTCAGATTGAAGACTGTGGTCCAGTTAAAGTTGTCATTGGCAAAGTTGATGGTACGCAGTTCCAGTTCCACACCCCGGTTATTCAACTGTCCCACATTGCTCAGGTAGTTCGTAAATCCGGTGGTGGCACTGATGGGAAGGCTGTACAGCAAATCCTTCGTATCGCGGTTATAGTATTCCACGCTCAGGAAAATGCGGTTGATGAACGACACGTCCAGTCCCACGTTCAGATTATAGTTCTTTTCCCATCCCAAGTTGGGGTTGGAGATAGCAGATTCATAAGAACCCAAACCTCCCATATAGCTTTGTCCCAAAGAATACAATCCCATATAGCCATACAGAGAGCCTGGCTGGTTACCGTTCACACCGTAAGAGGCACGAATCTTCAAATCGCTCAGAATGTGCTTCACGGGCTGCATGAAGGCTTCGTTGCTTACATGCCACATACCCGATACGGACCAGAAATTTCCCCAACGGTTATCGGGTGAAAGACGGGAACTACCGTCGCGGCGGAAGCTTCCTGCCACATAATAACGGTCGTCATAATCGTAGTTCAAACGTGAAATATACGACAGCATACGATAATCCTGCGTTGATGAAACGAAGCTGTTCAACACTGCTCCGTTATCAGGTTCAGTAAGCCCTACATACGACGGCAATTTGGAACGTTCGCCGGATGCCTTATCCGTCTGGTAGCTTTCCACTTCGTACGCAGCCAAGACATCCAGGTGGTGCTTCTGCGCAAAGGTCTTCACGTAATTCACCGAAGTAGAAGAAATCAGCTTTCCATACTCGATGAATCCTTTGGAGGACTGTGCATCGGAACCGCTCTTCGGTCCTGCAGAACTCAACGGATTGTAGTAGCGCGAGTCCTTCTGGATGGTATAATCATAGCTTAACGTTTCCTTTATTTTCAGGCCCTTTATCGGTTCTACAGCCGCATAGCCGGTGGAGAACATACGCGTCATCCGCGTGCGGTTATAGTCCGTCAGAATATCACGCAGCGGGTTCAACTGTGTACCGTCGTACGCTCCCACATAATTTCCGGCTTCATCTCTCACCAGCATGGAAGGAGTCATGGTCATTGCCACACACAAATACGGGTTGATGGCAGAGCCACGCTCTTCGTTCATCTCCTGGTTCATCTGGGTAAACATCATGTTGGCGCCTACCTCACCGTACCGGCCTACCTTCTGGGTCATGTTCAGACGGGCGGAGTAGCGATCCAGGCTGGAGTTCTTGGCCAGTCCTTCCTGGCTGTTATAGCCCAAAGAGGCATAGAAAGTGGTCTTCTCGTTTCCTCCGGATACAGATGCCTCGTAATCCTGCTGGATGGCGGTACGAAGCAGTTCCTTTCTCCAGTCGGTATAGCCCATGGAAGGCACAGACGCATACTTGTCAATCTCACCGTCTGCATAGCCGGTAGGGTCTGCCATCTGCTTGTCAGTAGCGTAGTTCACCAGGCCCTCGTACAACAGTTCACGGCGCTGGTCGCCGTTCAGTGTCGGACGGAAATCAACCGCCGCATTCGAGAAACCTCCCGACATGTTAAAGGAAACCTGTGCCTTGCCCGCCTTTCCTTTCTTGGTCGTAATCAGGATTACGCCATTGGCCGCACGCGAACCATACAGAGAGGCTGCCGCCGCATCCTTGATAATCGTAATGTTTTCAATATCGGCCGGATTCAGCGTGCTCATGATATTGGTTTTGGAGTTGTTCATATAGGCCGCATCGGCTCCTCCGGCACTCAGGCTACCGGAAGTGACCGGCACCCCGTCGATCACGAACAGCGGTTCCTGAGAGGCATTGAACGAGCCCATACCACGGATACGAATGCTCTGATTAGCTCCCGGCTGTCCGGAACTGCTGGTAATAGACACGCCCATGGTCATTCCCTGCAGCTTCTGCTCCACGCTCATCACGGGGATGTCTTTCATCATGTCTCCCTTCAGGGTGTTGGCAGACCCCGTAAAAGAAGACTTGGTGAAATTACCGTATCCCGTCACCACCACCTCTTCCAGGTTCATGGTCTCAGGCTGGAGCACCACGTTCAGGTGTTCTTTCTTGGGAACCTTTATCAACTGAGTTTTCATACCCAGGTAAGCCACGACCAGAATCTTGTCATCCGGTCCCACTTCCAATGTATACTTTCCATCAATGTCGGTCACTACCCCGTGCGCTTCGTTTCCCTGTACGGAAATCGTAGCACCGATAAGCGGCTCGTGATCTTCAGCTGAGATAACCAATCCGCTGAGGATACGCTGTTGTGCAAAAGTCTGTTGACACACCACACACAGCAGCAATAAAACTAAAAGTTCTGAATTTCTTTGTCATTTTGACGATTTTTGTTTTAATTCCGTAGAATACTTCGCAAAACACACGCCAAAAAACATCCTTTTTATACTTTATTTTTTAAAAATTTGATTACAAGAACGTTACACGCGATTTAAAAAAAGAAAGGCTGTGGAATTTCTGCACATTTGTAGAAATAATCCACAGCCTTTTTTCTGTTTTATTTACAGTTCAGATAGTCACACAGCTTCTGTACGGCTCTTGCCCGGTGACTGATTCTGTTCTTTTCTTCAGCCCCCATCTCCGCAAAAGTCTCGGAATAGCCTTCCGGCACGAACACCGGGTCGTAGCCGAAGCCGGAACTTCCTTTTTTCTCCCGGATGATTTCTCCCTTCACAACGCCTTCGAACAAGTGCTTTTCTCCTCCTTCTATCAGGCAGATGGCCGTGCGGAACTGCGCCTTCCGGTTCTCCTTGCCTTCCAGTTCTGCCAGCAGCTTCTTCATGTTGGCTTCCGAGTCGTGCCCTTCACCGCCCGCATAACGTGCCGAATACACCCCGGGAGCCCCGTCCAGCGCTTCCACCTCCAGACCGGTATCGTCGGCAAAGCAATCCATGCCATAATGCGCATGAATATATTCCGCCTTCAGCGCGGCATTTCCTTCCAGCGTATCCGCCGTTTCCGGAATATCGGCTTCACAACGGATGTCTTTCAAACTCAGCACCTCTACTTTATCTCCCAGAATGGCACGTATCTCCTCCAGTTTATGGGCATTGTTGGTAGCAAAAACCAGTTTACGCATAGCCGTCAGTTCAATACGATTTCATCTACAAACAAGAATCCGGGATTGCCCTTGCCGCCGTGCCATGCCGGGATATTCTTTTCGGACAAGGCCGTTACCTTCACGTAACGGATCTTTACCGGGTCAAACGTCAGGGTATGGGTATAAATCTGGTTGGCATCCGTTTCCTTCATAGCCGGATAAGCTTCCGAAGCCACTTTCCTGAAAGTCTTGTTGTCGTCCGACACCTCTACGGTAATGCCTCTGGTATCAAACGTCCAGTCGCCCTTTTCCACACAAGTGCGCAAGGTCATGGAACTGATTTCGGTAGCCTCCTTCAGGTCAATCACCGCCTCCATGTCATTCTTGTAGAAAGCAATCCAGCGTCCGGTCTTGTAGTTGCGGTCGCCCGTCATACCGTCTACCAGCGTAGTGGCACCCTTAAACTCGTAAGGCTTATTGACAGGCTGCAACAGGGTGACAGCTTCGCCGTAGACTTGCTGAATGCCATGCTGTCACGCGTAATGCGCGAGTTGCCTTCCGGACGCACGGCCATCATGCGCAGCACACATGCCGCATCAATGGTCAGTCCGTTTTCATACCTGGACGAAGCTGTGGTAGGCTCCGTACCGTCGAGGGTATAGTACACAGGTGCATCGTCGATGGTGCTTGCCGTTACATCCAGCTTGCCCGTTTCCGTGTTGGGAGCGATGTGCACATTCACATCGAAGATATGCGTCGCGTAGTTCCATCCCTTCAGCTGGTAAATCCTGGTCAGACGAGCCGTGCGTTTCAGGAATCCCTGATAATCCTGCTTCTTTTCAGGAGCGCTCCACTGCGTTTCACAAAGCGCAGCCATACGCGGCAGTACCATGTACTGTGCCTGTGCCATGGTCGGGATATATTCCGTCCAGAGGTTCGCCTGCACACCGGTAATGAACTTCTGCTCTTCCGGAGAAAGGGCAGACGGCATCGGTTCGTAGCTGTACACCCGTTCCATAGGCAGATAGCCGCCGATGGCCAGCGGTTCACTGTCCGTATCCTTTGCCTGATAATAGTCGAAATACAGGTACGTGTTCGGCGTCATGATGACATTGTGCTGCTGACGGGCCGCTTCAATGCCACCGGCTTCCCCTCTCCACGACATCACCGTGGCATTCGGAGCCAGACCGCCTTCCAGGATTTCATCCCAGCCAATCATGCTGCGTCCGTTCTCGGTGAGGAACTTCTCTGCTTCGTGTATCACGTAGCTCTGCAGGTATTCCTCCTTCGAGTGCTTGCTGTCGCCCTTGATGCCCAGCGCCTTGATACGTGCCTGACACTTCGGACAAGTCTCCCACTTCACCTTCGGGCATTCGTCGCCACCCACATGGATGTATTCCGACGGGAAGATGTCGATGATTTCAGCCAGCACATCCTTGATGAACTGGATGGTCTTGTCGTTACCCGCACAAAGCACGTTGTCGGAAATACCCCACATGCGCCATACTTCATACGGACCGCCCGTACATCCCAGTTCCGGATAAGCCGCCAGCGCCGCCTGCATGTGACCCGGAAGGTCGATTTCCGGAATGACCGTGATATAGCGTTCCGCCGCGTAGGCCACGATTTCCCGGGCCTGCTCCTGCGTATAGAAACCGCCGTAAGGCTTGCCGTCATACTGGCCCGAGTTACGTCCGATCACCGTCTCGCTGCGTTTGGATCCGATTTCCGTCAGCTTGGGATACTTCTTGATTTCGATACGCCATCCCTGGTCTTCCGACAGATGCCAGTGGAAGCGGTTGATGTGGTGCAAAGCCAGCATGTCGATGTACGTCTTGATTTCATCCATGCTGAACATGTGACGGCCACATCGAGCATCATACCACGGTAGCTGAAGCGCGGCGAGTCGTTGATTTCCACTGCCGGCAGTTCCACGGCTCCTGCCCCCTCATGCACCGACACCGACTTGCGGAGCGTCTGGATGCCATAGAACACACCCGCTTCCGAAGGAGCGGAAATCTCCACCTTGCGGTCGTCCACCTTCAGCCGGTACGCTTCCGGAGAATCAGCCTCCAGCCCCAGGCGGAGCACGATGCCCTCTTCCCCATCACCTTCCGCCACCTTCAGCGCGATGCCGGTCTGTTCCTTGATAAAAGCCGCCAGGAACTCGGCGTTCTTCTTCATCTTTTCATTCCCTGCCGTATAGCAGATAGTTTCCCCGCTCTTCAGCAGGAACGAACCCTGCGATGCCGCCGTAATCTCCAGCGGCATGGGCACCACCTGATAGTCGGCCACCGCCGTCGGACTGTCCGCACACGAGGCCATCAGCATTCCGGCAAATGCCAGCCCCATACAATTCATTTTTGAAAATGGTTTCATAATCAATACATATAAAAGATTAGTAATCAGATTTTATTCCCTCACATCGGCCAGCTGGTGAATCACCACGGAAACGTCCTCCAGCGGAGAACCGTCGGCCGAAGACACCGTGATGCGCTTCGTCTCGCCCGGCAGCAGGTCGAAGAAATTGTCGGAGAAACGCGCCCCCTGCAAGGGCACCTCCACGAACACGTCGCGCGCCAGCACACGCGATTTCAGCGTCAGTTCCACCACCCCGCCCTTCTTCACCTTACGGCAGGCAATTTCAGCCCTAGCAGGCGTTGCTCCTTGGGATACACCGGATAGAACACCTCGTCCGAAAGTACCTTCTTTCCGTCCGCACCCCTGAGCGTCATGCGGATGAACGAAGCCGTAGTGTCACAGCCCTCAAACGCCTTCTGCCAGTCTTCTTCAAAGAACACCTCCGAAGCATTTACCGGCAGCATCCCTTCCACCCGATGGCGGCGCATCACCCTTCCCTGAAAGTCCGTCAGCGCCAGGTGCAGCGTCACGTTCTCCGTCTGCAGGCAGTCGGACAGCACATAAAAGCGCAGCTTGTCGCCCTGGCGGATGGCATCCACCAGCACGGGCGCAAAGGCACGGCGCGTGTGATACTGCATGGCCTTCCAGTTGCCGTAATAATCGATGGCCGACCACGACACCACGGGCCAGTTGTCGTTCAGCTGCCAGGGCAAGCTGCCCATGCAGTACGGACGATTGCGGCGGTGCGCACCATGCCCCGGCGCATGCCGTGGCCCTGCAGCACCAGCCCCACGTACACCAGGTCTTCAAACTTCTCCGGCACCGGATAATACAGGCTCATGGTTTTCTTAATCAAGGCATTCCCTATCGTGCTCTTCTGATGCGCATTCATTACGGGCGACTCCAGCTCATAATCCTCGGGCGAAGCAAAGGTGCGGATGGTCTTCATCTCCGGAAAGGCCTGAAAGCCGTACTCGCTCATGAAACGCGGTATCTCCTTATCTAAACTCTCGAAAGGCTTCTGCCCGTACCACGTGCCCCAGTTATGGCTGTCGCCCACCTTCCAGCTCTCCGGTCTGCCCCAGTTGGCCTCCAGCGGCGAGCCTTCCAGGTAGAAGCGCCCCGGATCAAATTCTTTCACCTTCTGCGGCAAAAGCTGACGGAACAGCACGTCGTATCCCTCCTGCATCTGCTGATAGACCTCGGACGAATATTTCTCCTCCCATCCCCAGTAGCGTATACCCTCGTATATCTCGTTATTACCGCACCACATGGCCAGCGACGCATGGTTGCGCAGACGACGAATGTTATATTCCGCTTCCGCTTCTACACGACGCAGAAAGGCCGGGTCATGGGGATAAGTGGTGCAAGCGAACATGAAGTCCTGCCACACCAGAATGCCGCGCCTATCGGCTTCCTCAAAGAACGCATCGTCCTCATAGATACCGCCACCCCACACACGAATCATATTCATATTGGATGACTGCACATCCTCCAACAAACGGCTGTAGCGCTGGCGCGTAACACGCGGCAGCAGCGCATCCGACGGAATCAGGTTCGTACCCTTGGCAAACATCGGTACCCCGTTCACTTCGAAGTAGAAACTCTGGCCGTCCTTGTCTTCCTCCTGCACTACACGTATCGAACGCAGGCCAATCTGGTGACTCTTCTGTGACACCACCTGCCCGTCTACCGACACTGAAGCCTCAAACATATACAACGCAGGCTCTCCCCAACCGTTAGGCATCCACAAATGTGGCTGCTCCACTGTTACAGGAAGAGAAATATGATTAAGTCCCGGCTGCAATTCCACCGTCTGCTCCACGTTCTTATCTGGTTCACCCGTATAACTGTACGTCACACGTACCACAGCCTGCTGTGTATGATTGCTAATATTGTTTATTTCTAAGCGATTGTCTACCTCTGCCCGTTCGGCGCTGACTGACTGCTGGTGCACGAAATAATCTTCCACTACCGCCCGATCCGCAAACTGCAGATACACCGGCCGCCAAATGCCACAAGTCACCATACGGATACCCCAGTCCCATCCATAGGAATAAGGTGCCTTACGAGTAAAAATACTTAGCTTCTGTGGATAATGATCATTATCAGCCGGATAATCAAACCCGTTACTCTCCCATTGTGGCATCGCTTCCCGAATGGGCGAACGGAAACGTACTACAAGCTTGTTTTCTCCTTTTCTTAAAACAGACTTGACAGGAACCCGATACCCCACAAACATATTATCTGCTTTCAGCAGCAAAGAACCGTTTAAGAAAACATCTGCATAGGTATCAAGCCCTTCAAAAACCAAATACACCCCTTCATGATGCAGCTGCTCTTCTGTCAATACAAATGAAGTGCGATACAACCAGTCTTCCTTTTCTACCCATTGTATTTTCTGCTCATTCATGCCATAAAAAGGATCAGGCAATTTATCATGAGCTATCAGGTCCTGATGCACCGTGCCCGGCACCTGTGCAGACAACCATTCATTAGTACCGTACATTGAAAATTCCCATCCAGCATGCAGCTGATGGATTTGAGATAAACTACTGCCCGACGCATGATTTCCATAAGTCAGTAAAAAGGCCAGTAACATCATCAGAGTGACTTTTGACATATTTTTCACGTTATAGATTCAAGTATCGTAATATCAGATACAAAATAAAATAAGTTTTTCCGATAAGCCAAATTAATCGAAAAAAACTTATTTTATTTTAGTTTTTTAAGGGAAAAGTTTATTTTACTTTAAGCTTATCAAAGCCTTCACCATATACTCCAACTACATTGCTTTGTGAAATGAAGGCATTCGGATCAATATCCTTTACTAATCGGAAGATATCGAGTGATTCCCGTTTTTTAGCCAAAACCACTACTACCTTTATTTCCTGTTTGCTGTACCATCCTTTTCCATCAAGTAAAGTCACCCCACGATCAATCTTTGTCGCAATTCCTTCGGCTATTTCCTCATATTTGCGTGAGAATATCAGGAACTGCACAGACTGACGTGTACTGTTAATCACATAGTCAATAACGATACTCATCACAAACAAGACACAAAAACCGAACAATACCCTGCGCCAGTCGTGAAAAATAAAATAACAGGATGAAATGATGACGATGTCACAATACATCATCATCCGTCCCAACGTAACATCCTTATACTTATTGATAATCCAGGCAATGATATCCGTTCCACCCGTACTTCCATTGTTACAGAACACAATACCAATTCCAAAACCCAGCAGACCGGCACCTATCACACAAGCCATAAAATCCTGACCAGGGCCTAACAACTGAGGAAGGTTTCCATTCTCATCTTTCAAAATCATCTGAAAGAACCAGAGCAGGAAAGTCAGCATAAAAATGGCAAAGACGGTCTTAATACTAAATTTAGGCCCTAAAATTTTCAAGGCAAAACCCAGGAATATAGCATTAATCACAAAATAAGATACCTGAATCTCTATGCCTGTGGCATAATAAATAATTGCCGCAATACCCGTTACCCCTCCGGTAGTAATCTGATAGGGAAGCATAAATGCAGCCCAGCCAATGGAATAACAAATCAGCCCGAAGGTTATGGCCAGATAGTCTCTGGACTCCCGGCCCAACTTTTTCTTTAATAAAGCTTCCATAGACAATAAAAAACAATCCGGAATGAACAGAAGATATCTCCTGTTCATTCCGGACGAGCATTTAAAAGGTTAAAGTACAATGTTTACAATTTTCTTCGGTACAATAATCACCTTCTTCGGAGTCTTGCCCTCAATCCACTTCTGTGACTGTTCTTCAGCCAGTACAGCAGCCTGGATGGTATTATTATCTGCATCGGCAGGGAACTCCATTGTAAAGCGAGCCTTACCATTGAAAGAAATAGTATATTTTACACTGTCTTCTTTCAAATATTCCTCATTGAATTCCGGCCAATGTGCATCGCATACAGAAGAGGTATTGCCCAAAGCTTCCCACAATTCTTCTGCCAAATGCGGAGCAAACGGAGCCAGAAGCACAACCAGATTGCTCATCACAGCCTTGTTGCGACATTTCAATGAAGTCAATTCATTGACACAAATCATAAAGGCACTGATAGAAGTGTTGTAAGAGAAGGTCTCAATATCTCCTGTCACCTTCTTAATCAGTTTATGAATGGCTTTCAGTTCTTCTTTGGTAGCTTCTCCTTCAACAGGCAAGAAAGCACCCTGACGGTCATAGAACAAATTCCAAAGTTTCTTCAGGAAGCGGTGTACTCCGTCAATACCATTGGTATCCCATGGCTTAGACTGTTCTACCGGGCCAAGGAACATTTCATACATACGCAATGTATCTGCTCCATAACGTTCTACAATCATATCCGGGTTCACCACGTTATACATGGACTTACTCATCTTTTCAACCGCCCAACCACAGATATACTTGCCATCTTCCAAAATAAACTCTGCATTATGGTATTCCGGACGCCAGTTCTTGAAGGCTTCCACATCCAGTACATCATTCGATACAATGTTTACATCTACGTGCAACGGAGTTACTTCATACTGGCCTTTCAATCCCAATGACACAAAAGTATTGGTATCCTTGATACGATATACAAAGTTGCTTCGTCCCTGAATCATTCCTTGATTCACCAGCTTCTGGAACGGTTCTTCCTTGATGCTGATACCCAGGTCGAACAAGAATTTATTCCAGAAACGAGAATAAATCAAGTGACCGGTAGCATGTTCCGTACCTCCTACATAAAGGTCCACATTCTGCCAGTAATGGTCTGCCTCCTCTGAAACCAACGCTTCATTATTATGCGGATCCATGTAACGCAAATAATATGCACTGGAACCAGCAAATCCCGGCATAGTATTCAATTCCAGAGGGAATACATTCACGTTATCAATCTTCGTATTTTCTACGACTTCACCTTTTGCTACATCCCACGCCCAACGAGTTGCATGTCCCAAAGGAGGTTCTCCGCTTTCTGTAGGCAAGAACTTAGCAACCTCAGGAAGTTCCAGCGGAAGCTTGCTTTCGTCAATCATATACGGCATGCCGTCCTTGTAATATACCGGGAACGGTTCACCCCAATAACGCTGGCGAGAGAAAATCGCATCACGCAAACGGAAGTTGACTTTCACACGGCCCAGATTATGCTCTTTCACATACTTCTTGGTAGCTGCAATGGCTTCTTTGATAGTCAGGCCATTCAGCGTCAAATCGCAATAAGGAGTTACCCCCGCTTTCGGAGAGTTGCAAACGATTCCTTCCTTCGCATCGAAACTTTCTTCGCTTACGTCACAACCTTCTACCAGTGGTACAATCGGCAAGTTGAAATGCTTGGCAAATGCATAGTCACGACTATCGTGCGCAGGTACCGCCATGATGGCTCCTGTTCCATAACCAGCCAATACATAATCACTAATCCATACAGGAACAGATTCTCCTGTAAACGGATTTACGGCATGCGAACCACTGAACACACCCGTTACACGACGGTCTGCAATACGTTCACGTTCTGTACGCTTCTTTGTACGGTCCAGATAAGCCTCAACTTCTGCACGCTGTGCTTCAGTCGTCAGCATCGGTACCAGTTCACTTTCAGGCGCAAGTACCATGAAAGTCACACCGAACATCGTATCGGCACGCGTAGTAAAGATAGTAAATTCCAAATCGCTATCTTTTACCTTGAAACGTACTTCAGTACCTTCTGAACGGCCAATCCAGTTACGCTGAGTTTCTTTCAAAGAATCTGTCCAGTCTACCGTTTCCAGTCCGTCAAGCAAACGCTGTGCATAAGCAGACACACGCAAACACCACTGGCGCATCTTTTTCTGTACCACCGGATGTCCTCCACGTTCAGACACACCGTCTACCACTTCATCGTTTGCCAATACCGTACCCAATGCCGGACACCAGTTTACCATGGTCTCTCCTAAGTAAGCAATACGGTAGTTCATCAGGATTTCCTGCTGTTCCTTTTCTGTCTTAGCTTTCCATTCTTCTGCCGTAAAATTCAGTTCTTCGCTGCATGCCACGTCCAGCCCTTTTGTTCCTTCAGCCTCAAAATGAGCAATCAGCTTGCTGATAGGCTGTGCTTTCTGGCATGAACTGCAATAGAAGCTGTTAAACATTTTCTGGAAAGCCCACTGTGTCCAGTGATAATATCCAGGTTCGCACGTACGTACTTCACGATCCCAGTCGAACGAAAAACCAATCTTGTCCAACTGCTCGCGATAGCGTGCAATGTTAGCTGCGGTAGTAACGGCCGGATGCTGGCCCGTTTGAATGGCATACTGTTCAGCAGGCAAACCGTATGCATCATATCCCATCGGATTCAACACATTGAATCCTTGCAATCGTTTGTAACGTGCATAAATATCGCTGGCAATGTATCCCAGCGGATGACCTACGTGAAGTCCCGCTCCCGACGGATAAGAACATGTTCAACACGTAGAACTTTTTCTTGGATTCATCTTCGACAACTTTATAGGTCTTGCGTTCCACCCATCTCTGCTGCCACTTCTTCTCAATTTCTCTGAAATTATATTCCATAGCGAAATATTATATGATTGATTATTACGTATTTCTCCAATTTCTCCGCAAATATAGTAAGAGTTCAGGAATAAATAAGGATAGTTTCGAACGAAAAGTTTATCTTTGCTTGATAAATGAAAACCTAATCTTAGAAATCTATGCACATCCGTAAATTCTTTCTGCTCGCTACTATCCTCTGTAGTGTATGCAGTCTCAACGCACAGCGTTATGAACAACTGCTGGAAACTGATTGGAAATTTCACAAAGGAGAAGCCAATGGAGCTGAAGCTGTGACATTCAACGACTCGCAATGGGAATCAGTCTGTGTTCCACACGACTGGGCCATTTATGGACCGTTTGACCGCAACAATGACTTACAGAATGTAGCCATTACTCAGAACTTGGAGAAACAGGCATCTGTCAAGACCGGACGTACCGGAGGACTTCCTTATGTGGGAGTAGGATGGTATCGCACCCGTTTCGATGCAGACCCTGATAAAAAGACAACACTGGTTTTTGACGGAGCCATGAGCGAAGCCCACGTGTATATCAATGGAAAGGAAGCCTGCTTCTGGCCTTTCGGTTACAATTCCTTCCATTGTGACATTACTGAGTTTCTGCACAAAGAAGGAAAAGACAATGTATTGGCTGTACGTCTGGAAAACCGTCCTCAATCTTCCCGCTGGTACCCGGGAGCCGGACTTTACCGGAATGTCCATCTGATTACTGCAGAAAAAATACATGTACCGGTATGGGGTACACAGATTACCACCCCACACGTTGCTAATGACTATGCTTCGGTTTGCCTTCGTACCTCTTTACAGAATGCAGGAAAAGAAGAAATTACCATAGAAACAGAAATTCTAGACCCGAACGGAAAAAGAGTTTCTTTCAAGAAAAACAGCGGACGTATCAATCACGGGCAACCGTTTACACAAAATTTTATTGTAGAAAACCCGCAATTGTGGTCGCCCGAAACACCGTTCTTATATCAGGCCGTATCTAAAATCTATGCCAACGAAAAACTTACAGATACTTATACCACCCGCTTTGGTATCCGTTCCATCGAATTTGTGGCCGACAAGGGATTTTTCCTGAACGGCCAGCACCGTAAATTCCAGGGAGTGTGCAACCACCACGATTTAGGTCCTTTGGGAGCTGCCATCAACGTATCTGCGCTACGCCACCAGCTTACGCTATTGAAAGACATGGGTTGCGATGCCATTCGTACTGCACACAACATGCCGGCACCAGAACTTGTCAGACTCTGCGATGAAATGGGATTCATGATGATGATTGAACCTTTCGATGAATGGGACATTGCCAAGTGTGAAAACGGATACCACCGCTATTTCAACGAATGGGCTGAGAAAGACATGGTAAACATGCTACGGCAATACCGGAACAATCCCTGTGTAGTGATGTGGAGCATCGGTAATGAAGTGCCCACCCAATGCAGCAGTGAAGGATACAAAGTAGCCAAGTTCCTGCAAGATATTTGCCATCGGGAAGACCCTACCCGTCCGGTTACCTGCGGCATGGACCAGGTTAGTTGCGTACTCGACAACGGATTTGCGGCTATGCTCGACATTCCGGGATTCAATTATCGCGCACACCGTTATGAAGAAGCCTACCAACGATTACCCCAGAACCTTGTGTTAGGCTCAGAAACCTCTTCTACCGTCAGCTCACGCGGTGTATATCAATTCCCGGCAGAACGTAAAGCCGATGCCAAATACGAAGACCATCAGTCTTCTTCTTACGACCTGGAATACTGCTCCTGGTCTAATATTCCCGATATAGACTTTGCTCTGGCTGATGACTACCAATGGACTTTGGGGCAATTTGTCTGGACAGGCTTTGATTACTTGGGCGAACCTAGTCCATACGATACAGACGCATGGCCCAACCACAGCTCCATGTTCGGTATTATTGACTTAGCTTCCTTGCCCAAAGACCGGTACTATTTATACCGCAGCGTATGGAACAAGCAAGCTGAAACACTTCATATTCTCCCTCATTGGAACTGGGAAGGCAGAGAAGGAAAAGAAGTACCCGTATTTGTCTATACCAATTATCCGACAGCCGAACTTTTCATCAACGGAAAAAGTTATGGAAAACAGACGAAGAACAACCAAAGCGTAGAAAACCGTTACCGCCTGATGTGGCACAACGCTATTTACGAACCAGGAGAAGTAAAAGTTGTAGCATACGATGAGCATGGCACAGCCAAAGCTGAAAAAATCATCCGCACGGCTGGAAAACCACATCATATTGAATTGGTTTCTTCACGCCAGTCACTCACAGCCGACGGAAAAGAGTTGGCATACGTAACCGTACGTGTTGTGGACAAAGACGGAAATCTCTGCCCCACAGACATGCGCTTGGTGAAATTTAAAGTAAAAGGAGCCGGAAGCTACAAGGCCTCAGCCAATGGAGACCCAACTTGTCTGGATTTGTTCCACCTGCCTCAGATGCACGCCTTCAACGGCATGCTGACTACAATTGTGCCATCAGGAAAAGAAGCAGGAGTTCTTGAGTTACAAGTCACTGCAAAAGGGCTGAAATCAGGAAAGATACAAATCGAAGTAAAATAACCCTCAAGACAACAGCGGGGAAAAGCAGGCATGAAGTGCCTGCTTTTCCCCACTTATATTTTTCCACAGCTTGCTATCTGTTCAGGTTTTCCTTAAATTCAACTTCTACAATACGAAGTTCATGATTGGTTTTATCTCCATCTTTCGCCTTAAACAAATCTAACTCATTGGCTACTGGAGCAGCCACTTCCACAATCTGTCCAAAGGCATCATCCTCTTTACTTGAACCCTTCAACCGGATAATTATTTCAGAAGCAGGAATCGGTTTCACTTTCAGATGAACGTAACCCAGACTTTTTTCAGTTTCTCCGCTCCAAATCAGTTCATCGCCCGCATAAATTTCCAAAGGATAACTGCGCATACGCCATCCTGTAAGTTTCATACATATCTCATCCACACGCGCTACCCTCTCAAGATGATACTTAATCCATGCAGTAGAAGCCTTCCCATCATTTTTCCATTCACTCAATTCATTGTCATCAAAACTCTTACAAGCTTCTTCCGTATTTATTCCAGCCTCTGCAGAAAGTACAGCCACATCTACCGCACGCTCTACATAAGAAGGAGATAAAGGTGTTTCTCCACGATCTAAACTTCCTTCCAAATCATCTCCAGGAATATATGTACTCAGTCCATTTTGTACTTCTACAGGAGAAGAAACCAGTTCCAATGAAGCGGAAACCAATCCTTCTGCTTCAGCTCGTACAACTACCTTCCCTGCTGTAACAGACGAGCGCAATAACGCACGGTTCACCCCACATTCCACGGGAAGTTTTTCCGACAAGATATAATTATCCGGGCCTTGCGCTATACCTCCTCGCCATTCTGCCGGACCTTCTACCGTAAAATGAATTAAATTATTCGCCAGCGGACAACGATTTCCTTCTGCATCAGCGACCTCCACTTGCAACAACACCAAATCGGCTCCATCGGCTTTCCATCCTTCGGATGCTGAATGGCAGATAATTTCAATTTAGCAGGTTTACCTGCAGTTCTTAACTGCATGCGCGCAACTTCTTTTCCGTCATTATATCCCACTGCTTCCAATACCCCAGGAGTGAATGCGATTTTATCAAAAGTAAACAAGAATGATAGTCACGCTGAGCCTGCCCCATTGTTTTTCCGTTTAAAAATAACGCCACACTATCTGTATTAGAAACCACATACACAGGCTTTACCACTCCCGGTTCATAATTCCAGTGTCCTACGATATGCAAACGAGGATTTTCCGTATCTACCCATCCGTCCCACATCACCTGATGAACGAAATAAGAATCTTTCGGAATACGCATCGGGTCTGTATCTCCACTACGCCGATAATTCTCTACCCCACGGAAATGAGTATTTGTATCTGAAAAAATAATCTTAGCGCCGCCAGAACTTACCCTTTTACCTGTACCCGGACGTTCACGCCAGTAATCAAACCAACGAATTACATTCTCGATGGTGAAAGAGTCCTGATTACGATTGTAGACACTGGCATCTGCCTGTTTTTTCGTTTTTCCAGTAGCTGCAGAATGATAAGCACTGTTTCCTTCACCATCTTTATGATATGGATAAGAGTAATTATCCCAATACTTGCGTAAGCCTTCATCACGGCAATACTCCATAGCCCACATAGGATGATGTGCACTTTTGTTAATATACAACATCTCTCCCCCATACTCGGCATCACGAATATCCAGCATCTCACGAGAACCGATTGCACGCCCACCATGATAATCAAACTCATCACGTATCTTCTTCATCTCCAGCATGTGTTCACGCTGATTGATTCATTGCCACATTCATAAAAAAGGATACTCGGATTGTTGCGGTTATAGATAATTGCATCCCTCATTACCAGTTTACGCTGCTCCCACTGACGTCCTTTGCAATCTTTTTCTGCATCTCCTGCCGGCATGGCCTGAATTAAACCGACACGGTCGCATGACTCTACATCCTGCTTCCAGGGAGTTACATGCATCCAACGTACCAAATTAGCATTGGCTTTCACCATGAGACTATTGCTGTAATCACTCAACCAGGCAGGCACCGACATTCCCACAGCAGGCCATTCATTACTTGTTCGCTGGGCAAATCCCTTCAACTGAATCACCCGGTCGTTTAACCATACTTTTCCATCGGCAAATCGTGTTTTTCGAAAACCTGTACGCGTAATTACTTCATCCGTTTTCTTTCCCTCTATACACAAAGCTGTCTTTACCGTATACAGATAGCCATAACCCCAGCTCCAGAAATGTAAGCCTTCCACTTCACTTTCAGCCGAAAGCACTATTTTTTCTCCTGGATTAATTCTTTTCTCCGCGCCACGGAACGCCTTTACAAGCTTCCCGTCACGGTCAAAAAGCTCCACCAAATAACCAACCGTCTGGCTTTTCTTTGTTTCATTTTTCACTTCCGATTCGGCATGAATTCGAGCTTTACGAGCACGCACTTGAATATCTTCCGCGTAAATATAGACACCTGTCGTTTGCAGGTTACTATATAAAGGTAAGGTCTGGTATAACTTATCCGTCACATGTAACCACACATTCTTGGGTAAACCTCCGTAATTTGCATTAAAATTACGGTTACTCCACTGATACTTCACGCCAGTAGCCTTCTCTGCATAGTCCCAATTATTATCAATACGTGCAGCAATAACATTTTCCTTACCCGGCTTTACAAGTGCAGTAAGGTCAAAACCAAAAGCCATCACTCCATTTTCATGCTGACCGACCAGGTGACCGTTCACATACAGATCAATTCCTTGTCGTACTCCTTCAAATTCGATGAACACCTTTCGTCCTTTCGCGTCAGCAGGTAAACGAAAATGTTTCCGATACCACACAATTGTATCAGTAAGATCCTTGATATTCAGTTTGAAAGCCTCATCCTCATTAAATGCATGAGGAAGTGTAACCGACTTCCATTCCGTATCCAAATAACTCACACTCTCTGCCTGAGCTATATCACCGACTTTTAGCTTCCAGCCACTGTTGAAATTATATTTTTCACGTCCTGCGGCATGAATACTGCTTATAACCACCAACAGACATAAACTTATCCATAAAAATCTCAGTCTCATATTATCTAAATATTTTGTGTAAAAATACATTATCTCTTGTAAGAATACATGGAAAAATAAAGATTATAACTGGAATTATTGGTACATAAACAAATAACTTTTATCAGAGTAAGATAAATACGGACGGTAGTACTGGACAGTTCTCTTTTTTCTAGAAAATTCTGATATTGATGAATATGAGATGGTCTGATTTGTTCAAGCGGTATATCATGTTCTTTTTTTAAAATCGATTAAAATGTGAAAATGCCGTTTTATATAGTTTTAACAAATTTGCGATATGTATGATAAGATTGTTTGATGAATATGACATAAAGAAGATTTTTATGTCAAAGCAGGCTTAAAAAACTCTTGAAAGGTATTTGTACAAATTTTTCCATGTATCTACACAATTTTACATTGTTTGAAACCTTGCACAATCGTACTTTTACAACGCATTTGAGACAGCAGATGCAAAACATAGAGATATAATGAAACTAACTTTTGTTTAACTTAACCAAATTAGAGGTATGAAAGACAGAAATTGTTCTAGTCTGATGCGTTGCGCTTCCAGCCTGCAACGTTTGTTCTTCTTGGCCTTGTTGTCTATCATCGCGATTGGCGCGTATGCACAAGGCAAGACAGTGTCGGGAACTGTACTCGACAAAAGTGGGGAATCTGTAATTGGTGCGAGTGTAGTAGTAAAAGGAACTACCAACGGTACCATTACTGACTTTGACGGTAAGTTTACCTTATCTAATGTACCTAATGATGCTTCGCTTGAAATCAGTTTTGTAGGTTTCAAGACTCAGGTGATTCCAGTACAGGGAAAAACTACATTCAATGTGACGATGGTGGAAGATACCGAAGTGTTGGATGAAGTTGTTGTGGTAGGTTACGGTGTGCAGAAAAAATCAGACGTTACTGGTGCGATGGCACGTGTCGGAGAAAAAGAATTGAAAGCGATGCCTGTTAAAAATGCACTGGAAGGTATGCAAGGTAAAACCGCCGGTGTGGACATTACTTCCAGTCAACGTCCTGGCGAAGTCGGAGATATTAATATTCGTGGTGTACGCTCTATTAATGCGGCACAAAGTCCTCTGTATGTAGTCGACGGTATGATTATTCAGAATGGAGGTATTGAAAACATCAATCCTAGCGACATTGAAAGTATTGACATTTTGAAGGATGCTTCTGCAACTGCCATCTATGGTTCTCGTGGTGCAAATGGTGTGATTTTGGTCACTACCAAAAAAGGGAAAGAAGGAAAAATCTCTCTGAACTATTCAGGAACAGTCACATTTGAAACATTACACGATGTAACACAAATGATGTCTGCATCTGAATGGCTAGATTATGCACGATTAGCCAAGTACAATATGGGATCCTATCCTTCTGCAACTCCAGACTATGCAGCCGATCAGGCCGCTTTTGGAAGTGTAGCCGCTTCTTGGGCAAATATTGAAAAAGCCTGGGCAGGAGGAACATACGACCCTTCAAAAGTTGGTTCGTATGATTGGGCTTCTAACGGAAAACAAACCGGTATTACTCATGAGCATACATTAAGTGCATCTGGAGGTACAGACAAATTCCAAGGATATGCCTCATTTGGATATCTAAATCAGAAAGGAACTCAACCAGGACAATCCTATGAACGTTATACCTTAAAGACATCATTTGATGCCAATCCTATTTCTTTTTTCAAAATGGGAACATCAATCAATGCATCTTACTCTACTCAGGACTATGGATATAGTTTTACAAAATCAGTTACCGGTGCAGGTGACCTCTACGGAGCATTAAGAGGAATGTTGCCCTGGACTGTTCCTTACGATGAAGATGGAAAATACATCCGTAATCCGAATGGAGATGTTAATATCATCAACCTATCCGTGAATTAAATTATAATACAAACCAACGTCGTACATTCCGTGCTAATGCCAGTATGTATGCACAAGTTGATTTTGAGAAAATCTGGGAACCCTTAAAAGGCTTATCTTACCGTATCCAGTTTGGCCCAGAATTCCAGTTTTATACATTAGGAATGGCCAATGCTGCAGATGGTATCAATGGAGATGGAAACAACAGAGCTCAATACAAAAATGAGCAGAAACGTTCATGGACATTAGATAACTTGATTTATTATAACCGTCAATTTGCAGAAAAGCATAATTTAGGATTAACTTTAATGCAATCTGCTTCCGCTTATCATTATGAAATGGGAGACATGCGTGCTACAGACGTAGCCTCTTCTCAAGAATTGTGGTATAACCTTGCTAGTGCGGGTACACTTGGTTCTTTTGGAACAGGATTAACAGAAACCCAAATGACATCTTATATGATTCGAGCCAACTACGGCTTCATGGACAAATATTTGCTGACAGCATCTATGCGTTGGGATGGTGCCTCACAGCTAGCTCCTGGTCATAAATGGGCAAGTTTCCCCTCTATGGCATTGGCATGGCGTATTGATCAGGAAGATTTCATGAAAAACATCAATTGGCTTAGCCAGTTAAAATTACGTTTGGGATTTGGTGTCACAGGTAATGCTGCAATCAGCGCTTATGCAACCAAAGGTCCGCTTCAAGCCATGTATTATAACTGGGGACAACAGAACTCTTCATTAGGATACTTACCTTCTGACCCGTCACTTGCAGCAGACGACATTGTAAAAATGGCTAATCCTGATTTAGGATGGGAAAGAACTACACAATACAATTTAGGTATTGATTATGGATTCTTGAATAATCGTTTGACTGGTAGTATCGATGCCTATAAAACCAAAACAAATGATTTGTTATTGTTAATGTCAATTCCTATCACTAATGGATATGGTTCTACATACGCAAATGTAGGTAAGACTTCTGGCTGGGGTATTGATCTTCAATTGAATGCAATCCCTGTACAAACTAAAGATTTTTCTTGGAACACTACTCTCACATGGTCTATGGATAGAAACCAAATTGATGAGTTGTCCAATGGAAGAACAGAAGACGTGAATAACAGATGGTTTGTAGGTGAAGAAATCGGAGTATATTATGACTATGTATACGATGGTATATGGAAAACCTCAGAAGCTTCTGAAGCAGCAAAATATGGACGTAAACCAGGTCAGATAAAAGTAAAAGATTTGAATAATGACGGAACAATCGATGCCACAAACGACCGTCAGATTGTCGGCAAAATACGTCCTGACTGGACTGCCGGATGGAACAATACGTTCAGTTACAAAAATTTTGAATTATCCTTCTTTATTCTTTCACGCTGGGGATTTACTGTTCCTCAAGGCGCTGCAAGTCTAGACGGACGTTACATGATGCGTAAACTGGACTATTGGGTTGCAGGCACAAATGAAAATGCTGCATATTATTCTCCAGGCTCTAACGGTGAAGCAGCAGACACCTACAGCTCATCCATGAATTATCAGGATGGATCTTACATCAAAGTACGTAATATTTCTTTGGGCTATAACTTTACCCAAAAACAACTGAAGAATACCGGTTTGAACAATTTAAAGGTTTATGTACAAGCTATGAATCCTTTCAGCATCTACAAAGCATGCGATTGGCTGGATACAGATTTATTGAATTATGATAATAATACCAAGACTTTCGGATCTGCTACAACGATAAAGAGTTTTGTTATTGGTTTGAATATTGGATTCTAAAAAATGAAAAAATTATGAAGCTTAATAAGATATTATTCTCAGCATTAATGCTCAGTGCCATAAATGGAGCCATGACATCATGCAGCGACTCCTTTTTGGAAGAAGATCAAATTACACAATATGATACAAGCTATTTCAATACCCAGGAAGGGTTGGATGGTCTCGTAACAGGAGCATACGAAAAATTAAAATTCAAATTTAATTATGTATGGGCTATTGAATGTTATAACATGGGAGTGGATGAATTCACAGATGCCAATAATACCATGCCTGCTTGGAACCATTATAGCAAAGACCTGAATTCAGCAGAAACAGGTGCCAATCAGCCTTTATGGGACAATATGTTTGCACTCATCAGAGCAGCAAATATTATTGTTACCAACATCCCTCAATATTATGACCAAAATAGTGACACGTATAATACCAGATTAGGAGAAGGATACTTCCTGAGAGCATTCGCTTATTTTGAATTGGTAAAACAATTTGGAGGTGTACCTCTAGTTTTATCTTATTCTAATAATGTTGAAACTAATTTTGGAAGAAACAGCGCAGAAGAAGTATATAAACAAATCATCTCAGACTTAGGAGAGGCATATAAGTTACTTCCAGAAACAGCTTCTGAAGGAACAGGAAGAATAACCAAATATGCGGCTGCGCATTATTTGGCTAAGGCTCACTTATTCCGTGCTTCTGAAATAAACGAAGAATGGAACAGCCAGTATGTAGCAGATGACTTGGACGCTGTTATTACTTACGGAACGGAAGTTTTCAACAAACATCCTTTATGTAAGAATTACATCGATCTTTGGAACTATACAGAGCCCAATGGAGCAAATGAAAAAGTAAGTGAAGTAGTTTTGGCTGCGCAGTTCTCTAACGATGAATCCACATGGGGACGTTTTGGCAATCAGATGCACCTGTATTATCCATCTGTATATCAAGATATGGCTGGTACCAAAAGAGATATATCTGGAGGTCGCGAATTTTCCTATGTCAGTGCAACAGAATATACCATGCAAGTTTTTGACCGTATCAATGACTCCCGTTTCTGGAAATCGTTCATTACGTGCTATGGCGCAAATGATACTAATGGAGCTCCAGTATGGACAGCAAAAGATATTGCTAGCGGAAAAGCACCCGCAGGAGCCCAAAAAGATGGCAAACGCTTTAAAGCAGGCGATGTCGGAATTCGATATATTGTAAACAATCCCGGTGATACTCGTTTCAGCAATTATGAAGAAATAAATGAAGAAACAGGTGAACCCGTTACAGTTGAAGGTAAAGTATTAAAAAATGGACAGCTTTGCAACACTCATACTTTTGTTAGATACTTTGCAGGCGAAAGTCAAAACTGGAACACAGGAACCACACATACTGGTAACTATTATTCCATTATTCCTCACAAACGCTCTGTAGCACTATCAAAATTCCGTGACGGTTATCGTAATTCAATCGCTTCACAATTTGGAACCAGAGACGCAATTCTGGCTCGTTCAGCAGATGACGTATTAATGGTTGCAGAAGCTTATATTCGTAAGGGAGAAAGCCATTATGCCGATGCAATTGCCTGGATTAATATACTGCGTGATCGTGCAGCTTACAAAGTAAATGAGAATCGTGGAGTACATATCGATGGTGGACAAGCTTATAAAACCAATACTTACTGCGCTGGAAAAGGAGGAGGTTACTCTGCTGACGGAGCCATCTATTCTGAACAGAACACTTATTATGAATCTAATAACCTGGAAGGACAGGAAAGTGTTTACAATGCACAGTCATCTCTTTCAGGCATGCACCTGAACAGCGTAAACGATGTATATAATTCTCAAACAGATGCACCTATCTATCACGCTCTGAATTGCACTAGCAATGCAGAAAAAATGATGTGCTTCTTGTTGAACGAACGTACACGTGAACTTTGTGGCGAAGGATATAGATGGGAAGACCTAGCACGCACAAAAACTCTTGATGCACGTTGGCATGCATTTAACGATGGTGTAAGCCGTGGAATTGGAGAATTTGACCCTGCAATACATTATTATCGCCCAATACCTCAATCTTATCTGGATGGTGTTACCAATAATAGTGGAGCAGCTCTGACCAATGAAGAAAAACGAGCTTTGCAAAACCCTGGATATTAATTGTATTATCCATTAAATATCAAGAGGTGTTTCTCTCCAAAGAGGAACACCTCTTTTTTGTACAAATTTACAGCAACATGTACAATCTTCCATCCCTGAAAAGAGCAGCTTTCCCGTACTTTGTAAAATAAATATTTTTCCAATAAGACTATGAAGAAACTGTGGTTAATAGGACTCTTGATATGTAGTCCTTTTACAATGAATGCACAATCCGGAACAACATCCGGACTGGACAAAAGCCATTTCAGCAAATACTGGAAGGTAGAATCCGAATCTCCTGACTATAAAGTTTCCTTTTCAGGAGATACCTGTGAAATTTTATCTCCTAAAGGACTGACTTTATGGAGAAAAGAAAAAATGTCGGGCAACGTAACCATTGAATACGATGCCTGTGTGGCAGTAGAAGGGAAACCAGGTGACAGACTAAGCGACTTAAACTGCTTCTGGATGGCTTCTGACCCGAAAGCTTCTGACATTTGGAAACGCATGAACTGGCGAAACGGAGTTTCGTAAACTGCTACAGCTTCAGCTGTATTATCTGGGATATGGAGGAAACTACAATTCGACCACTCGTTTCCGTCGTTATGACGGCAATGAAGCCGGGGTTACAGATGAAAAGGTGCGTCCTGGCATTTTGAAAGAATATAAAGACCAAGATAATCTGTTGACAGCAAATAAATGGTATCACATTAAGATTCAAAATACAGACAACAGAATACGCTATTACATCGACGGGAAATTACTTGTCGACTTTTATGATCCGTCACCGTTGACTTCCGGCTGGTTCGGTTTCCGTACCACATTATCTAGGACACGTATCACTAATTTCAAATACTCCATTGAAAAAGAAAAAGCTACCGAAGCTCCTTTACACTGGATTGGAAAGGTTCCAGAACAAGCACGCCCCATCAGTTTTGGAGTTCCGTTCAAACAAGGAAAAATAAAAGCAGGTACCCCCTTGTGCGTACAAACTGAAAACGGAGAATTAGTGGAGGCCGACACATGGACCACAGCATACTGGCCCGATGGCTCTATAAAATGGGCCGGTATGGCTGCTGTTATTCCGGGTAATACCCGTTCGGTAAAAGTAATACCTTCTTCTAAAAAGAAAAAAACGACCAATACAGAAGAAATTCATGTCACAGAATCCGAAAACCAACTGACTATAGCCACTGGAAAAATTACTGCTTTTATTCCTAAATCTGGAACGTGTATTCTCGACAGTCTTCTGTATGAGAATGTGAAAGTAGGTGGAAAGGCGGATTTGATTGCCAGCACACAGGATTCTCCATCACGAGAAGATGCCACTGAGACTCATTATCAGTCCTTCACAAGCCTCATCAAAAAAGCCGTAATTGAACAGCAAGGGAAAATACGTACTACCATCAAACTGGAAGGTGTACAGCAGGGAAAAGACGGACGTGAATGGCTTCCGTTCACTCTGCGTATGTATTTTTACGCAGGAAACGAACAAATCAAAATGGTACACTCTTTTATCTACGATGGAGACCAAAACAAAGATTTTATCCGCTCATTAGGAGTACGATTCCAGGTTCCGATGAGAGAGGATTTATATAACCGTCATGTAGCCTTCGCCTGTGCCGACGGAGGTGTATGGAGCGAACCGGTTAAACCGCTGGTGGGAAGAAGAATCCTGACACTCGACAAAGACCAAAGCTGGCAGAAACAACAGATGGAAGGAAAACGCATCCCTGAATACCAACGTTTTGATGCAAAAAACAGAAGTTTGATTGACAATTGGGCAGCATGGGATAATTTCCGTCTCTCTCAACTTACAGACAATTCTTTCAGTATCCGCAAACGGGCTACAGAAGACAGTCCCTGGATTGGTACGTTTACCGGCACACAAGCCGGAGGATATGCTTTTGCCGGTGATGTCAGTGGAGGAATAGGAGTTGCCTTACAAGATTTCTGGCAGGCCTATCCTTCTACCCTGGAAGTACAGCATGCACGCAGCCAGGAAGCTTCACTGATTGTCTGGTTATGGAGTCCGGAGTCAGAAGCTATGGATTTAAGACATTATGACAAGGTGGCACACGACCTGATAGCCAGCTATGAAGACGTACAAGAAGGAATGAGTACCCCCTATGGTATTGCTCGCACACACACTCTGACAGTTGTTCCACAAGCTGCTTATCCGGGTAAAGCCGGCATTGCAGAAACAGCACAGATTCTATCAGAAGCAGCTCCGCTAATGTGTACTCCGGAATATCTCCATGCCTGCCGGGCTTTTGGTATCTGGTCATTACCTGATCGAAGTAATCCGCAGCGTAGCAAGGTAGAAGACCGTCTGAATGCTTATATCGATTTATATCAAAACGCCATTGCCCAACATAAATGGTATGGTTTTTGGAACTATGGTGACTTAATGCATGCTTACGATCCGATACGTCACTCATGGAGATACGATGTAGGCGGATTTGCGTGGGATAACACCGAACTGGCATCCAACATGTGGCTATGGTATAATTTCCTGCGTACAGGACGGCAGGACATCTGGAAAATGGCAGAAGCCATCACACGCCATACGGCAGAAGTAGATGTATATCACATCGGTCCCAATGCAGGTTTAGGAAGCCGTCACAATGTTAGCCACTGGGGATGCGGTGCAAAAGAAGCTCGTATCAGTCAGGCCGCCTGGAATCGTTTCTATTATTACCTGACTACAGACGAAAGAGCTGGCGACTTAATGAAAGAAGTAACCGATGCAGACCAGAAGCTGTATACACTCGACCCGATGCGTTTGGCTGAGCCAAAGAGCCAGTTCCCATGCAGCGCACCCGCCCGATTACGCATCGGCCCCGACTGGCTGGCCTATGCAGGCAACTGGATGACTGAATGGGAACGTACGCAGAATACGAAGTACCGCGATAAGATTATCACAGGCATGAAGAGTATTGCAGCCCTGAAAAATGGATTATTCACTGGAAATATGCCTTAGGATATGACCCGGCAACCGGAGTAATCAGTTATGAGGCGATCCCAATAGACAGAATACCAATCACCTGATGACGATCATGGGAGGCTTTGAAATAATGAATGAAATGCAGGAAATGATTCAAGTCCCGGAATTCAACAAAGTATGGCTGGAACATGCACGCGATTACAAACAGAAATCACTCGAAATAACACGTAACCGTTTCCGGGTTTGCAGACTGATGGCATACGCAGCGTCTCATCTATATGATCCGAAAACAGCCGCAGAGGCCTGGAAAAATTTATGGAGCAAACTGGAACATACTCCGGCACCGGAATTCAAGATAGAAAAAGTGCTTCCCCCGGAAGTCCCGGCAGCTATGGATGAATGTAAGACAATCAGCACCAATGATGCTGCATTGTGGAGTCTGGATGCGATTTATATGCAGGAGGTAATTCCGCAGTAACACCACATTAATAGATAATAAAAACGCTTTAAATGACAGGAGAACATCATTTAAAGCCGTTTTTTACATCCTATATTTTCTCTCTTCTAAAACTTGAAGACTAATACACCGGCTGTAGCAATATTAGGAGTGCCAATCAACACTTTTGCTCCTTGAGGAAGTGCAAACTGATAAGGCTGGTCACTATAGTTTAGCACTATACCTAATCCGTTACGATATTCCATTGTTACGCCATAAGGTAGATTCATTACTTCAATTTGCAGACGACTATACAACTTATCCAAAACCTGACGCTCCAAAGCCCCGTCTGAGCTGTCTACTCCGATATAAGTAACAGAACCCTTTCCTAATTTACGGAAAGTAACCGCAGGTTTTCCTTCATAAAATTCATTCGTATAAGTAGCCCAAACCTCATTGGAAGTACCGGGTTGCAAAATCTCTCCCCAAGTATTCCAGGTATAGACTTTTCCATCCATCTTTACTTGTCCTGGATCTTGAGACAACAACAAATCATAAAACTCAATATGATTTCCTGTCAACTCATCAATCATTGAACCAAAAGGAGCCTCCGGTAAACGTCCAAAACGGTCTTTCTGTGCGGTACGGCAAGTCAGTACCAAGTTTCCTCCTTCTTCCACATATTTTTTCCACCTTGCTACCAGTTTTTTATCGGCCAACTGATATGCCGGAACTATCATCACCGGATATTGTGAGAAATCTTTCTCTTCAGAAATAAAATCTACAGGAGCTGCATAAGACTTAAGTGTACGATAATATTTATCTACATGAGCAAAGGTATTCCATGTTGCATTCTGTTTCTGACGGCCAATACTCCAATAGTTTTCCGGATTCCACAAAATAGCTGTCTTCCGTTTCAGATAGGTTTCCGGTTTATCTTCCTTCGGGCAATAATCTTTTCTCAATAAACGGATTTCTTTCATGAACTGTTCATACTCTCGTCCACCAGGTGTCACTGTCACACCATCTGTACCCACAATACCATAATGATACTGCTCAGTTCCATACAAAGGCTGACGATAGCGATACGTACAGATAAAATCAGAACCTCCGGCAAATACGCTCCATAACCACAAACGGACAGCACCCGGCAAGGGTTGAGGATTGATACTTCCCCAGTTTACCTGTCCCGGCTGCAACTCCATTACCCCGTAAGTACCATTTACCGGACGGAAAAAGTCATTTGCCATGGCAATACGTAAGGGATTTCCTACACGATACCCTCTACGACCGATACCTTCATTGTCACCATATACCATATAACGGGTATAGCTGACAAAATCCAGGTCCTTGCTACCTCCAATATGTCCTTTGTCATAATCTGGAATATAATTGGTAGTCACCCACTGATTCTTGGCATATTTCTTGATTAATCTGCATTGTTCATTCAAAAAATCATTAGTCTGCTTGGCTGCAAACCGACGATAATCCAGAATCTGATGATGATTCATAAACATTTGGGCAGTTTTAGGCAAGGTGATTTCCTCAAACCGAGAATAGACTTCACTCCAGAAAGCTGTTCCCCAGGCTGCGTTTAGTTCCTGAATATTGTAATGGTATTTTTCTTTCAGGAATTCTCGGAAAGCTTCTTCTGCTGCCTGATTATAGTCAAATTGTACAGCAGGCTCATTATCCAGCTGCCAACCAATGATACGCGAATCATTTCCATAATGGCGGGCCAGTTCTTCAATCATACGATAGGCCAATTTCCGGTAAACAGGAGACGCAAAAGAAGCATGCTGACGTGCCCCGTGATCTTGCACAGTACCGTCTTCGGACTTCAGCAAAATCTCCGGATATTTACGGCTTAACCACACAGGAGGAGTAGCGGTGGAAGTACACATCACGACCTTCAAATCATATTTGGCCGCCAAAGCAACTGCCCGGTCCAGCCAAGAAAAATCATACACTCCTTCCTGGGGCTCCAGCTGTGCCCAGGCAAACTCTGCAAAATGGGTAAATTCAAATCCTAGTTCATGCATTTGTTTTAAGTCGCGTTCCCATTGACTTTCATCCCAGTGTTCCGGATAATAATAAGCTCCCGTCAATGTCAAGTCTTTGTCATTAAACCAGGTATGCTGGGCAAAAATTCCCCCACAAAACAGACAGCCGCATACCATTGCAAGCAAACGTTTTTTCATTGAAGTGATTTAAACTTATGTATATCAATTAAAATATTGTCAAACAGCGTACAAATAGAATTATTCATTATATTATGGGTGACCAAACTCATTCATAATAAACAACCTATGTACGCTGTATTGGA
>ENA-OQAZ01000242-OQAZ01000242.1-human-gut-metagenome-genome-assembly--contig:-NODE-242-length-31085-cov-2.730570_pt1 | contig 31085 bp, 30 predicted proteins | sample MGYA00242737_ERZ504531 | MGnify/ENA primary metagenome ERZ504531 (study PRJEB26092, sample SAMD00036244) | human gut metagenome | host: Homo sapiens | study: EMG produced TPA metagenomics assembly of... | reverse complement strand
TAAAATAGAATCTTAACTATTTCTCAACGGGTTTCTTAACTACTTTCTCAACCTTTGCACTTTATGTAAAAGATTTGGAAAATGCGAAAAAATTCTTTATGAAATATTTGGGAGCAAAATCAAATGCTGGATATCATAATCAGAAAACAGGCTTTTATTCGTATTTTCTCACATTTGAGGATGGTGCACGTATTGAAATAATGAATTTACCGGAAATGGCTGATTTACCGAAGAAAATAGTTCGTACGGGATATTCACATATAGCTTTTAGCGTAGGAAGTATAGAAATAGTGGATGCGTTGACGGCAGAATTAAAAGCGGATGGTTATGAGGTTATCAGTGGACCACGGCCTACGGGTGATGGATATTACGAAAGCTGCATTGTTGCGGTTGAAGATAATCAAATTGAGATTACAGTATAATTTGAAAATGCAGGTATTTGAAAGGACAAAAACATGGCCTCAAGCAAAGAATATTTACAATTTATATTAGAGCAGTTATCTGATTTAGAAGAAATTAATTATCGTGCAATGATGGGAGAATATATCATATATTATCGTGGCAGGATTGTCGGAGGCATATATGATGACAGGTTACTTGTGAAACCGACAAAATCTGCAGTTTCTTATATGGCAACTGCGATTTATGAATTACCGTATGAAGGGGCAAAGGAGATGCTGTTAGTAGAAGATGTTGACAGTAAGGAATATTTGGCTGGACTTTTTAAAGCAATGTATGACGAATTGCCGGTTCATAAATCAAACAACAAAATAATGAAATTTTGATAAAGCATTCACCCGGAATGGGTGAGTATTTTTTGTTTTTAAGTATTCAAATAACCGAAAAAAATTTTCATCAAGAACGATCTGTCATTGGCGGCAGGCGCAACAAATTTCTTAGAGAAAATTAAATTTTACAAATAAGGTCGCTTACAAGTGTAAAGAAAACAGAAACTTAAATATTCACAAAGAGAAAAGGCTATGGTATAATACAGAGTACTGAATTTAGATAATTATACTGAAAATCAAAGGATTTATAGGAGGAATATACAAAAATGAAATTAGGAATCGTAGGATTACCGAATGTAGGAAAAAGTACTTTATTTAATTCACTGACAAAAGCAGGAGCAGAATCAGCCAACTACCCATTCTGTACCATTGATCCAAATGTGGGTGTTGTTACTGTACCGGATGAACGTCTGAATGTGCTTGGTGAGATGTATCACACCAAAAAGATCATCCCGGCAGCGATTGAGTTTGTAGATATCGCAGGTCTTGTAAAAGGTGCATCCAAAGGAGAAGGTCTTGGAAACCAGTTTCTTGCAAATATCCGTGAGGTTGATGCAATTGTTCATGTAGTACGTTGTTTCGAGGACAGCAATATTGTCCATGTAGACGGAAGTATCGATCCGCTGCGTGACATTGAGACAATCAACCTGGAGCTGATCTTTTCAGACCTTGAGATCCTGGAAAGAAGAATTTCCAAAGCAGTCAGAGCAGCAAGAAATGACAAGACGATCGCAAAAGAGCTGGCACTGATGGAAAGAATTAAAGCACATCTGGAAGATGGAAAGATGGCAAAGAGCTTTGATGATATCAATGACGAAGATGAACAGCAGTGGCTGGAAAGCTACAATCTTCTGACCTACAAGCCGGTCATTTTTGCTGCAAATGTGGCAGAAGATGATCTTGCAGATGATGGTGCAAGTAATGCGGGAGTACAGGCAGTCCGTGAGTATGCAAAAAGAGAGGACTGCGAAGTATTCGTTGTATGTGCGGAAATTGAGCAGGAGATCGCGGAACTTGATGATGATGAAAAGAGCATGTTCCTGGAAGAACTGGGACTTAAGGAATCTGGCCTTGAAAAGCTGATCAAGGCAAGCTACAGCCTTCTCGGACTGATCAGTTACCTGACAGCAGGAGAACCGGAAGTCCGTGCATGGACGATCAAAAAAGGAACGAAAGCACCACAGGCAGCAGGAAAGATCCATTCTGATTTCGAAAGAGGATTCATCCGCGCTGAAATCGTATCCTATGATGACTTGATGGCATGTGGCACTTATAACGCTGCAAAAGAAAAAGGTCTGGTAAGACTGGAAGGTAAGGATTATGTTGTACAGGACGGAGATATTATCCTGTTTAGATTCAACGTATAATATTTGTTAAAAAAGTAATTGATAATGTATGGTGAGAGACGGACAGATGTTCGTCTCTTTTATGATATAAGATAGTTTAAACTTACTACAGTTTACATAAAACGACCTCTTGAAATGCAGGGTTTGTACGTCAAAAGGAACAATCAGAACAGTAAAATGACTGGACTTTTCATATATGAACAGCTATAATAATATCGAACGAAAGTGTAGAAAAATTTTAACACAAGTAAAAGTTTTGACACAATCTAAGGAGGAACAAAGAAAATGGCAAGATCAATGAAGACCATGGATGGTAACCATGCAGCTGCTCATGCTTCTTATGCTTATACAGAAGTTGCTGCTATTTACCCGATCACACCTTCATCTGTAATGGCTGAAGCCACAGACGAATGGGCAACACAAGGAAGAAAGAATATTTTTGGTCAGACTGTTCAGGTAACAGAAATGCAGTCTGAAGCAGGTGCAGCAGGTACTGTACACGGCTCACTGTCAGCAGGTGCGCTTACTACTACTTACACAGCTTCCCAGGGCTTACTTCTTATGATTCCTAACTTATATAAAATTGCTGGTGAACAGCTTCCGGGTGTATTCAATGTATCTGCCCGTGCAGTAGCTTCACACGCTCTTAATATTTTTGGTGATCATTCAGATGTTTACGCCTGTCGTCAGACTGGATGCGCAATGCTCTGTGAATCCAGCGTACAGGAAGTTATGGACCTGACACCGGTTGCACATTGTGCAGCACTGAAAGGTAAAATTCCTTTCATTAACTTCTTCGATGGTTTCCGTACATCACACGAAATCCAGAAGATCGAAACATGGGATTACGAAGATCTGGAAGATCTCGTAGATAAGGATGCAATCAAGGAATTCCGTGCACATGCACTGAACCCGAACCATCCATGTGAAAGAGGATCAGCTCAGAACCCGGATACATTCTTCCAGGCTCGTGAAGCATGTAACCCATACTACGATGCTATGCCGGCAATCGTACAGGAATACATGGACAAAGTTAACGCTAAGATCGGAACAAACTACAAACTGTTCAACTACCATGGTGCAGAGGACGCTGAAAGCGTAATCATCGCTATGGGATCTGTTTGCGACACAATCGATGAAACAATCGATTACTTACTTGCTCAGGGCAAGAAGGTTGGTGTTGTTAAAGTTCGTCTTTACAGACCATTCTGCGCACAGGCACTTGTAGATGCAATTCCGGATTCCGTTAAGTACATTAACGTTCTTGACAGAACAAAAGAACCAGGATCTCTTGGAGAACCTCTGTACCTTGACGTTGTTGCAGCTCTTAAAGGAACAAAATTCGATGCTGTTAAGATCAACTCAGGACGTTACGGACTTGGTTCTAAAGATACAACACCGGCTCAGGTTGTTGCTGTATTTGAAAATGAAGCAAAAGCTAAATTCACAATCGGTATCGTTGATGATGTAACAGGACTTTCTCTTGAAGTAGGTGCTCCACTGGTTACAACACCGGAAGGAACAATCAACTGTAAGTTCTGGGGACTTGGAGCTGACGGAACAGTCGGAGCTAACAAGAACTCTATCAAGATCATCGGTGATAACACAGATATGTATGCACAGGCTTACTTTGATTATGATTCAAAGAAATCTGGTGGTGTTACAATGTCTCACCTCCGTTTCGGTAAGAAACCGATCAAATCTACTTACCTGATTCATAAAGCAAATTTTGTTGCATGCCACAACCCGTCATACATCAACAAATACAACATGGTTCAGGAACTTGTAGATGGTGGTACATTCCTTCTTAACTGCCCATGGACAGCAGAAGAACTTGATAAACATCTTCCGGGACAGGTTAAAGCATTCATCGCCAACCATGGCATCAAATTCTATACAATCGATGGTATCAAGATCGGTAAAGAAATCGGACTTGGCGGACGTATCAATACAGTTCTTCAGTCTGCATTCTTCAAACTGGCTAACATCATTCCGGAAGAAGAAGCTATCGACCTTATGAAGAAAGCTGCAAAGGCTACATACGGTAAGAAAGGTGATAAGATCGTACAGATGAACTACGATGCTATCGATGCCGGAGCTAAGCAGGTTAACGCAATCGAAGTACCGGAAAGCTGGAAGAACTGCGAAGACGAAGGCCTGTTCACACCAGAAGTTAAGGGTGGAAGAGAAGATGCAGTAGCATTCGTTAAGAACATTCAGGCTAAGGTTAATGCTCAGGAAGGTAACACACTGCCTGTATCTGCATTCAAAGATTATGTAGATGGATCTACACCGTCAGGAACAGCTGCTTACGAAAAACGTGGTATCGCAGTAGATATCCCGATCTGGCAGTCAGAAACATGTATCCAGTGTAACCGTTGTGCATATGTATGTCCGCACGCTGCAATCCGTCCGGTAGCTCTTACAGAAGAAGAACTTGCAAAAGCACCAGAAGGACTGAAAGCAATCGACATGATCGGTATGCCGGGAATGAAGTTCACAATGACTGTATCAGCTTATGACTGTACAGGATGTGGCTCTTGTGCAAATGTCTGCCCAGGTAAGAAGGGTGAAAAAGCTCTTGTTATGGGTAACATGGAAGAGAACGCTGGAGAACAGGTATACTTTGACTTTGGTACAGAAATCGAAGTAAAACCGGAAGTTGTTGCTAAATTTAAAGAAAATACAGTAAAAGGATCTCAGTTCAAACAGCCACTGCTTGAGTTCTCAGGAGCTTGTGCCGGATGTGGAGAGACTCCATACGCTAAACTTGTTACACAGTTATTCGGTGACAGAATGTACATCGCTAATGCAACAGGATGTTCATCTATCTGGGGTAACTCATCTCCGTCTACACCTTACACAGTAAACTCTAAGGGACAGGGACCGGCTTGGTCTAACTCACTGTTCGAAGATGCTGCTGAGTTTGGTTACGGTATGTTACTTGCTCAGAAAGCAATCAGAGAAGGTCTGAAAGCGAAAGTTGAAGAAGTTGCTGCATCAGATAAAGCCAGCGAAGAAGCAAAAGCTGCTTGCAACGAATGGCTTGAAACATACGGATGTGGAGCTACTAACGGAACAGCTACAGACAAACTTGTTGCTGCATTAGAAGGATGCGACTGCCCGACATGCAAAGATATCGTTGAAAAGAAAGACTTCCTCGCTAAGAAATCTCAGTGGATCTTCGGTGGTGACGGATGGGCTTACGATATCGGATTTGGTGGTGTTGACCACGTACTTGCAAGTGGAAAAGACATCAACGTAATGGTATTCGATACAGAAGTTTACTCTAATACAGGTGGACAGTCTTCTAAGTCTACTAAGACTGGTGCTATTGCTCAGTTCGCAGCAGGCGGAAAAGAAACTAAGAAGAAAGACCTTGCTTCTATCGCAATGAGCTATGGTTACGTATACGTTGCACAGATCGCTATGGGTGCTGACTTCAACCAGACTGTAAAAGCTATCGCAGAAGCTGAAGCATATCCGGGACCATCCCTGATCATGCTTACGCTCCATGTATCAACCATGGTATCAAGAAAGGTATGAGCAAAGCTCAGACAGAAGAACAGCTTGCAGTTGAATGTGGATACTGGAACAACTTCCGTTTCAATCCGGCAGCTGAAGGATCTAAGTTCACTCTTGACAGCAAAGCACCAGACCTTGCTGGATACGAAGACTTCCTTAACGGAGAAGTTCGTTACAACGCTCTTGCTAGATTCAATCCTGAAAAGGCTAAAGTTCTGTTTGCTAAGAACGAAGAAGAAGCAAAAGCTAGATATGCATATCTGCAGAAACTCGTTACACTGTACGGTTCTGAAGAATAAGATTGACTTTAATGAGGAGTCAGGGACGAAAGTCTCTGACTCTTTTGGTTTGGGGATCAAAGGGACGCGTACACAAAAGAACTTGCGCTGCACACTGCCTGCAAATGTGTTGTAGGTCCACAGAATGTCAAAGACTATCTTGCATTTGACAAGGTACTCGCATGTGACGGAACCTGGATGGTAAAGGATGCTCTGATAAATGGCGGAGAATTTGAAAAGATCAAAGAAATGACAAAAGAAGCGGTAGATATTGTAAAATAGCAATTATCTCTTGCAAAAATGAAAATTTTGTAGTATGGTTGATAAAGAAAATGATGAATATTCAGTTGATAGAGGCGCGGGATTTATCAGTACCTTCTGAAAGATGCGGCAGGGAAGCCGACAGAAGAGAAAGGAAATACCGCCGAAGGAGCCGGAACCCCAACCCCGGTTTCTGGGACGATGCAGAAGATGCAGCGTACTGTCACACACGTGGAGCGCTATCGGAAGAACATTTAAGGAAGACTTTACATGCCATGAATGCGTTTTGCCGGTGCAAGCGTTATTCATGGCATTTTTATGTTTTAAAACAGGAGGTATTTTAATTGAGAGAAAAAATGAGAAAGTTAAGCAGTCTGCTCGCAGCTGTAATGATCTGCGTAATGGCAAGTCCCCTTGTCACCTTTGCAGCAGACGCGGAGGAGTATGTACCGAAGATGTACGCCAGCATCTGGTCACTGGTTCCACCGGTGGTTGCGATTGCACTGGCACTGATCACAAAAGAAGTGTACAGCTCATTATTTGTAGGAATTTTAGTAGGTGGAATATTCTATTCCGGATTTTCCTTTGAAGGAACCATCACCCATATTTTTCAGGAAGGATCGTAGCTGTTCTTTCTGACAGCTATAATGTGGGAATCCTGATCTTCCTGGTTATCTTAGGAACCATGGTCTGCCTGATGAATAAGGCAGGAGGATCTGCCGCATTCGGTGAATGGGCAAGTACCCATATCAAGAGCCGTGTAGGTGCACAGCTGGCAACAATCATTCTTGGTGTGCTGATCTTTATCGATGACTATTTTAACTGTCTGACAGTCGGAAGCGTGATGCGTCCGGTAACGGATGCGCAGAATGTTTCCAGAGCAAAGCTTGCGTATCTGATCGATGCGACAGCAGCTCCGGTATGTATCATTGCACCGATTTCATCCTGGGCAGCAGCCGTTACGGGTTTTGTAGAAGGTGAAGATGGATTTTCAATATTTATCCGTGCAATTCCATATAACTTCTATGCAATCCTTACCATCCTGATGATGATCGCAATGGTTGTGATGAAGGTTGAGTATGGTCCGATGAAGGTTCATGAAGATAATGCGAAAAAAGGTGATATTTACACCACACCGGACAGACCGTATGCAAATACGGAGGAAGAGGCAGTGGATAACTGTAAAGGAAAAGTAATGGATCTTCTGATCCCGATCATTTCACTGATCATCTGCTGTGTGATCGGAATGATCTACACCGGTGGGTTCTTTGACGGAGTTGGTTTTGTAGAAGCATTTTCTGGAAGTGATGCTTCCCAGGGACTGGTGTATGGAAGCTTCTTGCTTTGTGATCACAATCGTGCTGTATCTGGTAAGACGTGTGCTGAAATTCGATGAGTGTATGGCATGTCTCCCGGACGGATTTAAGGCGATGGTTCCGGCAATCCTGATTCTTGTTTTTGCATGGACGCTGAAATCTATGACCGACAGTCTTGGAGCGGCAGAATATGTAGCAGGCATTGTAGCCGGAAGTGCGGAAGGTATGGTAAATCTTCTTCCGGCAATCATCTTCCTTGTGGGATGCTTTCTTGCATTTGCAACCGGTACAAGTTGGGGAACATTCGGAATCCTGATCCCGATCGTGGTACATGCATTTGAAGGAAAGAATGAGACGATGATGATCATTGCTATCTCCGCATGTATGGCCGGAGCAGTTTGTGGTGACCACTGTTCACCGATTTCGGATACAACGATCATGGCATCTGCTGGTGCACAGTGCAATCATATTAATCATGTCAATACACAGCTTCCATATGCGGCAAGCTGCGCGGCGATTTCGTTTATCACTTATATTATTGCCGGATTCGTACAGAGTGCATGGATCGCACTTCCGGCAGGAATCATCATGATGCTTGTCTTTGTGACATTCATGAAATTTTCACAGAAAAAGCAGACAACAGCTTTTTCACAGAAGAAAGAAGCATAATAGAGAAAATGAGGAATGGCTTTCGTAGCTGTTCCTTATTTTATTTACGCGAGCAACGAATCAAAGTCCGTGCTTGCACGAGACCTTGGCGACTGCCGCGATAACTTGAGAAACACGCTCCGCGTGTTTCTCATAGTTGGCGGAAAAGTCATAAAGAACTGGGGAGGTACAGCGGATTATGAAAAACAATTCCCACCAAGACCTTGTATCAAATCAAAGAAATGTGTACAATGTTATTTATGAGACTAACTACAGAACTTGGAGGAAATCATATATGGATTTAACAAAGCTTACAGCATATGAGATCATTGAACACAGACCTCTTCCGGATCTGAAATCGGAAGGAGCACTTTTAAGACATAAAAAGAGCGGTGCGAGGGTGCTTCTGATCTCCAATGATGATGAAAATAAAGTATTTAATATCGGATTCCGCACACCGACCACGAACAGTACCGGAGTGCCACATATCATGGAACATACTGTTCTGTGTGGCTCGGAAAAGTTTCCGACCAAGGATCCGTTTGTGGAACTGGTAAAAGGATCTTTGAACACCTTTTTGAATGCGATGACTTATCCGGACAAGACCGTATATCCGGTTGCAAGCTGTAATGAAAAGGATTTTCAGAATCTGATGGACGTGTATATGGACGCAGTCCTGCATCCGAATATTTACAAACACGAAGAGATCTTCCGGCAGGAGGGCTGGAACTATCATCTGGAGGAAGCAGACGGGGAGCTTTCTTATAACGGAGTTGTTTATAATGAGATGAAGGGGGCTTTTTCTTCACCGGATGGTGTTCTGGACCGTATGATCCTGAATTCTCTGTTCCCGGATACGACTTATGCAAATGAGTCCGGCGGAGATCCGGATGTGATTCCGGAACTGACTTATGAAGAATATCTGAATTTCCACAGAACCTATTATCATCCGTCCAACAGTTATATTTACCTCTATGGCAATATGGATATGGAAGAGAAATTAAACTGGCTGGATCAGGAATATCTGTCTGCTTACGATAAAAAAGAAGTAGATTCCGAGATCCATCTGCAGAAGCCGTTTGAAAAAATGCATGATATCACAAAGCCGTATTCGATCGCAAGTAATGAATCGACAGAAGATAATACCTATCTTTCCTACAATAAGGTCATTGGGACTTCTCTGGATGAAAAGCTGTATCTGGCATTCCAGATCCTGGATTATGCACTGCTTTCTGCTCCGGGAGCACCGATCACAAAAGCACTTCTGGAAGCAGGAATCGGAAAAGACATCAGCGGATCTTATGACAGCAGCACCTATCAGCGATTTTCTCGATCGTGGCAAAGAATGCGAATGAAGAGCAGAAGGCAGAATTTGTAAAAGTGATCGAAGATACATTAAAAGGTATTGTAGAAAACGGAATGGACAAAAAGGCACTGGAAGCGGGAATCAATTACCATGAATTCCGTTACCGTGAAGCAGACTTCGGAGGCTATCCGAAGGGACTGATGTACGGTCTGCAGATATTTGACAGCTGGCTTTATGATGAAACAAAGCCGTTTATCCATGTGGAGGCGCTGGGCACCTTTGCATTCTTAAAAGAGCAGATCAGTACCGGGTATTTTGAAAAGCTGATTCAGACATACCTTCTGGATAATCAGCATGGAGCACTGGTTACGATCGTGCCGGAACCGGGACGTACAGCCAGACTGGATGCAGAATTAAAAGAAAAACTGCAGGCATACAAAGAAAGCCTTAGCAGGGAAGAAATCGAAAAGCTGGTTACAGATACGAAGCATTTACAGGAGTATCAGGAAGAACCGTCAAGTCAGGAGGATTTGGAGAAGATACCGATGCTGACAAGAGCGGATATTTCCCGCGAGATCGCACCGATTTATAATGAAGAGATGAAGATTGCAGATATCCCGACGGTATTCCATGAGATTGAGACGAACGGGATCGGTTATCTGGATCTGATGTTTGACCTTTCGGATGTGCCGGAAAAGGATCTCCCGATGGTGGGGCTTCTGCAGGCAGTTCTCGGAATCATTGACACTGAGCATTATGAATATGGAGAACTTTTTAATGAAATCAACAGACACACCGGAGGAATCGGAACTTCTCTGGAGCTTTACCCGGATGTGACGAAAGTAAAAGAAAAAGAATTCAAGGCAACTTTTGAAATCAAAGGGAAAGCACTTTATGGACAGATTCCATTTGCCATCCGTATGATGAAAGAGATTCTGACAGCCTCGAAACTGGATGATGAAAAACGTTTGAAAGAGATTCTTTCTATGACAAAGACCAGATTGCAGGATCGTTTCCTGTCTGCAGGACATTCCGCAGCAGCACTCCGGGCAATGTCTTATAAGTCACCGATTTCAAAATTTAAAGATACGACGAATGGAATAGAATATTACCAGAATATCCGTGAGATGGAAGAACATTTTGATGAGAAGAAAGAAGAAATCATCAGCGGATTGAAGGCTTTGTCGGAATTGCTTTTCAGAAAAGGCAATGTGATGATCAGTTACACAGCCTCAAGAGAGGGACTTGCCGTTTTGGAAGAGGAGATCGGAAGCTTAAAAGAAGCTCTTTATCCGGAGAGAACGCCAGAGAGCCGATGCATCCTGCACTGTGAAAAGAAGAATGAAGGCTTTAAGACTTCTTCAAAAGTACAGTTTGCGGCAAAGGCAGGCAACTTTATTGATGCAGGAGAAGAATATAACGGGGCACTGCAGATCCTGAAAGTGATCATGAGTTATGAGTATCTCTGGATCAATATCCGCGTAAAAGGTGGTGCGTATGGCTGCATGAGTAACTTCAACCGCATTGGTGAGGGCTATTTTGTATCTTACCGTGACCCGAATCTTGGAAGAACCCTGGAAATCTATGACGGAGTTCCGGAATATCTGGAGAACTTCACGGTCAGCGAACGCGATATGACAAAATATATTATCGGAACGATCAGCAACATTGATCAGCCGATGACTCCGGCAACCAAGGGAGACCGTTCCATGAACCTTTATATGAATCATGTCAGTGCAGAGATGATCAGAAAAGAAAGAGAACAGATCCTTACAGCAAACCAGGAGGATATCCGCGCACTTGCAGGTGTGGCACGTGCAGTGCTTGCAAATGATCAGATCTGTGTGATCGGAAATGAAGCAAAGATAGAAGAAGAAAAAGAATTATTTATGACAGTTGAGAATTTATTTTAGAAGGAGAATGCATGAGAGCAGATTTTAAATCAGGATTTGTAACGTTGATCGGCAGGCCGAATGTGGGGAAATCCACACTTATGAACTATCTGATCGGTCAGAAGATTGCTATTACATCGAATAAACCACAGACCACCAGAAACCGGATCCAGACGGTACTTACGACCGATGAAGGACAGATTGTATTTGTTGATACACCGGGAATCCATAAGGCGAAAAACAAGCTTGGGACCTACATGGTAAATGTGGCAGAGCGCACCTTAAATGAAGTGGATGTGGTACTGTGGCTGGTTGAACCAAGTACCTTTATCGGAGCCGGAGAGCAGCACATTGTGCAGCAGCTTGGGAAGGTGACGACACCGGTCGTGCTGGTCATTAACAAGGCAGATACTGTGAAGAAGGAAGACATTCTTCCGTGTATTGCAAAATACAACGAAGTATACCAGTTTGCAGATATCGTTCCGGTATCTGCAAGAACCGGTGAAAATACAGACGAGCTTTTAAAGGTCATCATGAAATATCTTCCGTATGGACCGCAGTTTTATGATGAAGATACCATTACCGACCAGCCGGAAAGGCAGATCGTGGCAGAGCTGATCCGTGAGAAAGCACTACACTGCCTGAATGAGGAGATTCCACATGGAATTGCGGTATCGATCGAGAAGATGAAAGCACGCAAAAAAGTGATGGATATTGAGGCAACGATCATCTGTGAACGTGATTCACATAAAGGAATCATCATTGGCAAGCAGGGATCCATGCTGAAAAAGATCGGCAGTACGGCGCGATATGAGATCGAGCAGATGCTCGAATGTAAGGTAAATCTCCAGCTTTGGGTAAAAGTAAAGAAAGACTGGAGAGACAGCGATTTCCTGATCAAAAACTTCGGATACCGAGAAGACGAGTAAAAAATGTCAAGGTGTTTCTCTGAAAAACAGCTGGCAGATATTACGCAGTATAGCATCTGAAAATATGGGAGAACCTAATCTTAAAAGGCATAAGAAAAAGATGAGGTGACCGAAGGATGAATCAGGAATACTGGGATCAGTTTGCAAGGACAGGACGGTGGAGGATTATCTCTCCTACCGGGAAAAGGAAGTCTGTAAAGCGAAAACGGAGAAATACGGGGACAAATGCAGTGAATCAGTTAACAACAATGACAGGGATGATTCTGTCGGTAGCACCGATTGGTGAATATGATAAAAGAGTCGTGATCCTGACAAAAGAAAAAGGGAAAATATCAGCGTTTGCAAAAGGGGCGAGACGACCGAACAGTCCGCTTGCAGGGGCTTGTACACCTTGTAATTTCGGAAAATTCATGCTGTATGAAGGAAGAAATTCCAACACTCTCCAGTCGGCAGAAATCGAGAATTATTTTGCAGAGCTCCGCACGGATGTGGAAGCGGCATACTATGCATTTTATTTTCTTGAATTTGCAGATTTTTATACAAGGGAAGCCAATGACGAGCGGGAAATGCTGAAGCTTCTTTATCAGACGATGCGCGTGTTGACGAAAAAGATCATTCCATTTGAGCTGATACGCTACATATTTGAACTGAAGGCACTCAGTGTCAGCGGGGAAGGACCGCAGGTATTTCAGTGTGTCAGATGCGGGAACAGGGAACGTCCCTGTGTGTTCAGTGTAAAGGAGGGTGGTTTGGTCTGCAGTGAATGCGGTCAGAATGTCTATGACGGAATGCGGCTGAATACGTCTACCCTTTATGCCATGCAGTTCATTGTCGGGACACCGGTGGAAAAGCTCTATACCTTTACCTTAAGCGATGAGGTTTTACAGGAACTGGGAAAAGTAATGGAGCGTTATCTGGATGTATACGTGGATCACAGATTCAAGTCGCTTGAGATTCTGAAGCAGCTCACAGGGCTGAAATAACCGGAAAATTGTATATTAGATTAGAAAATAAAGACAAATCTGGCGAAAATTAGCAGGATAAGCTTGCAAAACCTATATGCAATAGGTATAATAGGTGAATCAGAGAAGAATAAATGTTATCGCGATAAGTAGCTTTGTTCTTCTAACGAAAAATAAAAAGAATGCGAGGATTAGTGTTATGGTAGAAAAGACAATGGACAAAATTGTAGCTTTGGCAAAATCAAGAGGCTTTGTATATCCGGGGTCTGAAATCTACGGTGGGCTTGCAAATACATGGGATTATGGTAACCTGGGTGTTGAACTTAAGAACAACGTAAAGAGAGCATGGTGGAAGAAATTTGTACAGGAGAACCCGTACAACGTAGGTGTTGACTGTGCGATCCTGATGAATCCGCAGACATGGATCGCTTCCGGACATCTGGGAGGATTCAGTGATCCGCTGATGGACTGTAAGGAATGTCACGAACGTTTCCGTGCAGATAAGATCATTGAAGATTATGCACATGAGCATGGAATCGATATTCCGGACAGCATTGACGGATGGTCACATGAAGAGATGGAAGGATTTGTAAAAGAACACGAAGTTCCGTGTCCGACCTGTGGAAAACACAATTTCACGGAGATCCGTGAATTTAACCTGATGTTCAAGACTTTCCAGGGTGTAACAGAAGATGCAAAGAACGTTGTTTACCTTCGTCCTGAGACTGCGCAGGGAATCTTCGTAAACTTTAAGAACGTACAGAGAACTTCAAGAAAGAAGCTTCCATTTGGTATTGGTCAGATCGGTAAATCATTCCGTAACGAGATTACACCGGGTAACTTTACATTCCGTACCCGTGAGTTTGAACAGATGGAACTTGAATTCTTCTGCAAACCGGATACAGACCTTGAATGGTTTGCTTACTGGAAGAAATTCTGTCTTGACTGGTTGTTCTCTCTTGGACTTAAGGATGAGGAAGTCCGTTACAGAGATCACGATAAAGAAGAGCTTTCTTTCTACAGCAAGGCTACAACAGACGTAGAATTCCTCTTCCCATTCGGATGGGGCGAGCTGTGGGGAATCGCAGACAGAACCGATTATGACCTGACACAGCATCAGAATGTATCCGGACAGGATCTGACTTACTTTGATGATGAGACCAATGAAAAATATATCCCATACGTAATCGAACCATCACTTGGAGCTGACCGTGTGGTACTTGCGTTCCTTTGCGCAGCATATGATGAGGAAGAACTGGAAGACGGTTCTACACGTACTGTGATGCATTTCCATCCGGAACTTGCACCGGTTAAGATCGGTGTGCTTCCGCTCTCCAAGAAGCTGAACGAGGGCGCTGAGAAGGTTTATGCTATGCTTAGCAAATACTACAACTGCGAATTTGATGACAGAGGAAATATCGGTAAGAGATATCGTCGTCAGGATGAGATCGGAACACCGTTCTGCGTAACTTATGACTTTGATTCAGAAGAAGACGGAGCAGTTACTGTTCGTGACCGTGATACAATGCAGCAGGAAAGAATTAAAATTGAAGATCTCAAAGCATACTTTGAGAAGAAATTTGAGTGGTAGAGATTTGAAAAGATCCGGATTTCCCATGTTTGGGAAGTCCGGATTTTTTTGTGCAAAAAAGTTTGTTTGAGATGTTGTGAGACAAATGGGACAAATATAAGTGTTCAAATTCCGTTGTGCCACCATTCTGAGGAGCCTCTGAAAGCGAAAATTATGTCAGCAGAGGCTTCCATAATTTTTGGGTGGATAGAAAAAGTAGTATAACAGGTTGATGTGGTGAAGTAATGAAAGATAGATTTTTCGAATAAGTAATATTGATGAAGAAAAATTGGGATTTTGGAATAAAAATGGCAGAGACTAGGGAGTGTAATCGTGATAGGTTGGCTAGAATGTGTGGATTTTGAGAAAAAATTTGATTTGTAAAAATAGACAAAGAAAATCGATGATATAGTTAAAAAAATAGTCAATAAAACAATGCCTATAGGGAAAACTATTAAATATTCTGACAAATAATAAACAATAAAGAAAATTATTTAACGCTTGACTAATTGTAACGACAATTATATAATGGGATTAACGTTAAGGTTGGAAGATGAATATGTGAGATACTTGTTGTACAGACGGCGCGCACCGTTATTTAATGTGCAGCATGAGCCGAAGGGGCAGGCAGAAACTCTCAGGCAAAAGGAACATATTCGGACAACACTCTGGAGAACAATATATACGTATTGTACCGAAGAAGTAGTCTGGACTGTATAGCGCAAAAGCCAGGTGATCTTTCAGGTGAACGGACAGAGGCAGACAAAAAAGATTTCAATGACGAAAACTTTTTTTGCCTGTTTTTTTTGTACCATAAAAAGCGGAATATTCAGAAAAACATAGATATAAATGATAAAATTCTGAATTTAACACACAAAAAAGGGAGCAAAAAAGACAAGGTAGTTGGTTCTAAGGAGGTAAAAGAGAATGAACAGAATTGAAGATGTAACAAATTACATTACTGAATGTGATGAAGAAGTAGGGAAAGCGCTGCAGTTAGAACTTGGCCGTCAGCGTAGAAACCTTGAACTGATCGCATCAGAGAATATCGTAAGCCCGGCAGTTATGCTTGCGATGGGAACTGTACCGACAAACAAGTATGCAGAAGGTTATCCGGGAAAACGTTATTATGGTGGATGCGAGGATGTAGATATTCTTGAAAATCTTGCAATCGAACGTGCAAAGAAGTTATTTGGATGTGACCATGTATGTGTACAGCCACATTCAGGAGCAAATGCGAATACAGCTGTATATCAGGCGCTGATCAAACCAGGCGATACAGTTATGGGACTGAACCTGGCACACGGCGGACATCTTACACATGGTTCACCGGTAAACCTTTCTGGTATCCTTTACAATTTCGTACCTTACAATGTCAATGATGACGGTGTTCTGGATTACGATGAGATCAGAAAGCTTGCACATGAATGCAAACCGAAGATGATCGTAGCAGGAGCTTCGGCTTATCCGAGAGAGATCCGTTTTGATATTTTTGCAGATATCGCAAAAGAAGTTGGAGCTTATCTTTTCGTAGATATGGCACACATTGCAGGTCTTGTTGCAGCAGGACTTCACCAGAGCCCGGTTCCTTATGCTGATGTAGTTACAACAACAACACATAAGACACTCAGAGGACCTCGTGGTGGAATGATCATGTGCAAAGAAGAATATGCAAAAGCGATCAACAAAGCAATCTTCCCGGGAACACAGGGCGGACCTCTGATGCACATTATCGCAGCAAAAGCTGTATGCTTTGGAGAAGCATTAAAACCGGAATTCAAAACCTATCAGGAACAGGTTGTCAAGAATGCAAAAGCACTTGCAGAAGCCATGGTTGAAGAAGGATTCAACCTTGTCAGTGGTGGAACAGACAACCATCTGATTCTGGTAGATCTTCAGAACATGAACATCACAGGAAAAGAACTTCAGAACAGACTGGATGAAGTTTACATCACAGTTAATAAGAATGCAGTTCCGAATGATCCTGCAAGCCCGTTTGTGACCAGTGGAGTTCGTATCGGAACACCGGCTGTTACAACAAGAGGTCTGAAAGAAGAAGATATGAAGACCATCGCAAAACTGATCAAGATGACGATTACAGACTTTGATACCAAAGCAGATGAAATCCGTGCCGAAGTTACAAAGATCTGCGATAAATATCCACTTTATGAATAACAGGAGGAAAAAATAATGGAATTAAAAACACCCCTTTATGACGCTCATGTAAAAGCAAGTGGAAAGATCGTGCCGTTTGCCGGATACCTTCTTCCGGTTCAGTATGAGACAGGCGTGATCAAAGAGCATATGGCAGTACGTACACAGGCAGGACTTTTTGATGTATCTCATATGGGCGAAATCCTTTGTGAAGGAAAAGATGCTCTTGTCAATCTGCAGCACATTCTTACAAACGATTTTACAAATATGGTAGACGGACAGGCAAGATACAGCCCGATGTGTAACGAGAACGGTGGAACTGTAGATGACCTGATCGTATACAAAAGATCAGATGATCACTATTTTATCGTAGTAAATGCAGCAAACAAGGATAAGGATTATCAGTGGATGCTCGCACATCAGTCAGGAGAGGTTACATTTACAGATGTATCCGACCAGTATGGACAGATCGCTCTTCAGGGACCGAAGGCGATGGAAATCTTAAGAAAACTTACAACAGAAGAAAGTATTCCAAAGAAATATTATCATGCAGTATTTGGCGCAGAAGTTGCCGGAATGCCTTGCATCGTATCCAAGACAGGATATACCGGTGAAGATGGTGTAGAGATCTACCTGGCAAGTGATCTGGCAGAAAAGATGTGGGAGACACTTCTTGAAGCAGGAAAAGAAGAGGGACTAATCTTGTGGACTTGGTGCTCGTGATACACTTCGTATGGAAGCAGCAATGCCTCTTTACGGACATGAGATGGATGATGAAGTATCACCTCTTGAAACAGGTCTGAACTTCGGTGTTAAGATGAAGAAAGACGAATTCATCGGAAAGAAAGCCATGGAAGACAGAGGAACACCAAAGATCGAAAGAATTGGTCTTAAAGTAACAGGAAGAGGAATCATCCGTGAACATCAGGATCTGTATGCTGGAGATCAGAAGATCGGACATACAACATCCGGAACGCATTGCCCTTATCTTGGATATCCGATCGCCATGGCACTTGTTGATGCCGGAAGCGTAGCAATTGGCGACAAGGTAGAAGCAGATGTACGTGGAAGAAGAGTGGAAGCAGAAGTTGTGCAGCTTCCGTTCTATAAGAGAGCAAAATAAAAGAAAATAATAACGAAAATAGATTAACAGGTCGGTCGCAGAAAAAAGCGATAGAGAGTGTTTGGAAAAGGCGACCGGCAGTTGAAAAGAAAAGGAGATTAAAATCATGGAAGTAAGAGCAGAATTAAAATATACAAAATCACACGAATGGGTAAAAGAAGAAGGTGGAGTCTGGACAATTGGTCTTACGGATTATGCACAGTCAGCACTCGGTGATCTCGTATTTGTAAATCTTCCGGAAGCCGGAGACAGTGTAGAGGCAGGAGAAGTATTTGGAGATGTTGAATCTGTAAAAGCGGTATCAGATGTATATTCACCGGTAACTGGAGAAGTTGAAGAAATCAACGAAGAACTTCTTGACGCACCAGAAACGATCAATAGCGCTCCGTATGATGCATGGTTTATCAAAGTAAAAGATGTATCCGGAACAGAGGAACTTCTTTCAGCAGAAGAATATGAGGCATTTGTAGCAAGCGAAGAATAATCAGGGAAAGGCGGTGAACCATTCATGGGAAGCTATGTACCGAATACAAAAGAACAGCGTCAGGAAATGCTGAAAGAAATCGGTTTTCAGACAATTGATGATCTGTTCGCACATATTCCGGCAGAAGTAAAGATCCAGGGCGGTCTTAATATTCCGGAAGGAAAAACAGAATTAGAAGTACGTCGTGATATGGAAAATATTGCTGCAAAGAATCAGGTCTTTTAAGACGATTTTCCGCGGCGCAGGCGCTTACCGGCATTTTATTCCGGCAACAGTAAAGAGCGTGATTTCAAAAGAAAATTTGTTAACTGCATATACTCCTTATCAGGCAGAGATCAGCCAGGGAATCCTGCAGTCGATCTTTGAATATCAGACCATGATCTGTGATCTGACAGGAATGGATATTTCCAATGCCTGCGTATACGATGGCGCAGAAGCATCCGCAGAAGGTGTGGCAATGTGCCGTGACAGAAAACGCAGCAAAGCACTTGTTTCAGCTATCGTGAATCCATATGTCCTTGAGACGATCAAAACATACTGCTTCGGAAATGAAATGGAAGTAGAAGTAATTCCGGAAAAAGACGGACTTACAGATATTGAATATCTGAAGGAACATGTAGATGCACAGACAGCATGTGTACTGATCCAGCATCCGAACTATTACGGTAATCTGGAAGAAGCAGCCGAGATTGGTGAGATCACACATGGAGCCGGTGCGAAATATGTGATGAATGTCAATCCGATTTCTCTCGGTGTAGTAAAGACACCGGCAGAATATGGAGCTGATGTGGCAGTTGGCGAAGGACAGCCACTTGGACTTTCTATTGCATTCGGCGGACCATATCTTGGATTTATGGCTGCAACACAGAAGATGATGAGAAATCTTCCGGGACGTATCGTCGGACAGACAGAAGACCACAATGGAAAGAAAGGTTATGTACTTACTCTTCAGGCAAGAGAACAGCATATCCGTCGTGAAAAAGCATCCAGCAATATCTGCTCAAACCAGGCACTCTGCGCACTTGCAGTAGGCGTTTATCTGGCAACAATGGGCAATGAAGGGATTAAGAAAGCAGCAACACTTTCAACCTCAAAAGCACATTATCTTTCAGCAGAACTTGCAAAAGTTGGATACCAGACCGAGAACAAAGGAGAATTTTTCCATGAATTCGTAACTGTATCAGATGTTCCGGCCGCAAAAGCACTTGCAGCACTTGAGGAAAAAGGAATCCTTGGAGGATTTCCGCTTGACGAACACAGAATCCTGTGGTGCTGTACAGAAGTGAATACCAAAGAAGAGATGGATGCAGTTGTTCAGATTCTGAAGGAGGTGCAGTAATGTTAATATTTGAAAAAAGCAGACCTGGAAGAGGTTGCGATTTACTGCCAGAATGCGATGTAGAAGTAACACTTCCACAGGAAAAAGAATAAAAGAGAGAAAAAACTTCATCTGCCAGAGCTTTCTGAAATTGAACTGAGCAGACATTATACAGAACTTGCAAAGAAATCACATGGTGTGAATGATGGTTTTTATCCACTCGGATCTTGTACAATGAAATACAATCCGAAGATCAATGAAGATATGGCAGCACTTCCGGGATTCACAGAGATCCATCCACTGCAGCCGACACATACGGTACAGGGATGCCTGGAAGTCATCAAAGAATCTGAAAATCTTCTCTGCGAGATCACAGGTATGGATCGTATGACATTCCAGCCGGCAGCCGGTGCTCACGGAGAATTTACAGGACTTCTTCTGATCAAAGCATATCATAAGAGCCGTGGAGACGAAAAGAGAAAGAAAATCATCGTTCCGGATTCTGCACATGGAACCAACCCGGCAAGTGCGGCAATGGCAGGATTCCAGGTAGTCAGCATTGAATCTGCACCGGATGGTGGTGTTGATCTTGAAAAATTACAGGAAGTATGCGGAGAGGATACAGCAGGACTTATGCTTACCAATCCAAATACGGTAGGACTTTTTGATAAGAATATTCTGAAGATCACGGAGATCGTTCATAACTGTGGCGGACTTTGCTACTATGACGGAGCAAACTTAAATGCAGTTATGGGAACTGTTCGCCTGGAGATATGGGATTTGATGTGATTCATCTGAACCTTCACAAAACATTCTCAACTCCGCACGGTGGCGGTGGTCCTGGAAGCGGACCTGTTGGATGCAAGAGCATGCTGGTTCCGTTCCTTCCGTCTTATGTAGTAGATGGGGAAGAAGAACTGAAATTTGTAAAAGAACCACAGAGCATCGGTGAGATGAAGAGCTTCTATGGAAACTTTACAGTCATCGTAAAAGCACTTACTTATGTAAAGACACTGGGACGCGAAGGTATTCCGGAAGCGAGCCAGAATGCAGTTCTGAATGCAAATTACATGATGAACAAACTGAAAGACCTTTATACAATGGCGTATGACGAGGTATGTATGCATGAATTCGTAATGAGTCTTGCAGATTTGAAAAAGAAAACAGGAATTTCTGCAATGGATATTGCAAAAGGACTTCTTGATAACGGTATCCATCCACCGACAATGTACTTCCCGCTGATCGTTGAGGAAGCACTGATGGTAGAGCCGACAGAGACAGAGTCCAAAGAAACTCTGGATGAAGCAGTAGAAGTATTACGCAAACTGTATGAAATCGCAGAAACAGATGCCGAACAGCTTCATCAGGCGCCTGTTACAACACCGGTTACAAGAATGGATGAGGTTGGAGCAGCAAGACATCCATATCTGCGATACGAATGGCAGGACTAATAAGTTATAGCTTAAAGCGAGGGAAAAACTATGATTGAAAAGATTACTTATATTGAAAGCGATCAGTCAGTCCATATAGAAATCTTGCAGTGGAGGAGTATTTGCTCCTCCACTGCGAGGATAAAGAATGTATCTTTATCTGTGGCAGAATCAGAATACAGTTGTTATCGGACGGAATCAAAATGCTTGGAAAGAATGTAGAACAACAAAGCTTGAAGAAGAAGGTGGTCATCTTGCCAGACGCCTGTCAGGTGGCGGAGCTGTGTACCATGATCTGGGAAATATGAACTTCACATTTCTGATCAATAAAGAAGAATATAATCTGGACCGGCAGCTTCAGGTAATCATAGGAGCGATGGAGATCCTTGGATTGAAGGCTGAAAAATCCGGGCGTAACGATATCCTGATCGATGGAAAGAAATTCTCGGGAAATGCGTTTTATGAGCAGGAAAAGCATTGCTATCATCATGGCACGATCATGTAGGAGTAAATATGGAAACCTTATCCAGATATCTGACTGTATCAAAGGATAAACTGAAATCAAAGGGGGTTGATTCAGTAAAATCCAGAGTGACAAATTTAAGAGATTATCTTCCGGAGCTTACAATGGAAGAACTGAAGGTGGCACTTAAAGAGTCATTTGAAAAGGTATACGGATTAAAGGTACGTGATAAAAAAATAGAAGACCTTGATACCGGAGTAATTGCAGAAAAAGAGAAATTTTTCTCTTCATGGAACTGGCTCTATGGCAGAAAAATTGATTTTCAGTATGAGCTTTCCCACCGTTTTGGATGGGGAGGAATTACACTTCAGTTTGCAGTAGAATCAGGAAAGATCAAGGATGCAATTGCATGGTCGGATGCACTGAATCCGGATTTCATACATACACTTCCGAAGTATCTGAAAGGACTGAAGTACAGAAAGGGAAGTATCTGTACGGAATTGGGGCTGTTCTGGTCAGATGATCCACAGGAAGAAGAGATGATGAAAGACATTATCGAATGGATTCAGGGCGAGGAACTGTAGGAGGATGAAATAAAATGAGCGAGAAGTTTGATGTAGTAGTAATTGGAGCCGGTCCGGGAGGATATGTGGCAGCAATCAAATCTGCGAAGCTTGGAATGAAGACCGCAGTGATCGAAGAGAGAGAAGTCGGGGGAACATGCCTGAACAGAGGATGTATTCCGGCAAAAGCAATGATTCATGCATCGACATTATATCGTGAAATCAAAGAAGCGGACCGCTTCGGAATTTCAGCATCAGATGTTACTTATGATTTTGAAAAAATTCTGGAATATAAGGAGCAGACAAACCGGACAGCTTGTTCAGGGAGTAGAACAGCTCCATGCAGGCAAACGGCGTAACAAGATATCATGGAAAAGGCACACTTTTTGAGGGGAAAAAAGTTAAGATTACAGGGAATGAAGAACAGTCTATTGAAGCAGAGAATGTCATTCTGGCTTCTGGTTCCAAACCACTGATTCTTCCAATCCCGGGAATGGATCTTCCGAGAGTTCTGACAAGTGATGAACTCTTCAAGATGAGAGAAGTTCCAAAGAGTCTGGTTATCATCGGTGGCGGTGTGATCAGTGTAGAATTTGCTACCGTATATTCCGCACTTGGATCTAAGGTTACCATTCTTGAAGCAATGCCGCGTCTGGTTCCAAATATGGATAAAGAGATTGCACAAAACCTGAAACTAATCCTGAAGAAACGTGGCGTAGAAAGCCATACATCAGCAGCAGTACAGGGTGTGCATATGGAAGGGAATACCTGTGTATGTACCTTCGTTGAAAAAGAAAAAGAACAGACTGTAGAAGCAGAATATGTTCTGTGTGCAGTCGGAAGATGCCCGAATACCGACGGATTATTTGCAGAAGGTGCTGCTCCGGATATGGAAAGAGGGCGTGTTCTTGTAAATGATAAATTCGAAAGCAGTATTCCGGGAGTCTATGCGATCGGTGATCTGATCTTTTGGCGCAACAGCTTGCCCATGCAGCAAGTGCACAGGGAATCGTTGTTGCAGAACAGCTGGCGGGAAAAGAACCTTCTGTGAATCTGGATGTGGTTCCGGGATGTGTTTATACAGATCCGGAAATCGCATCAGCAGGTATTACCGAAGATGCAGCCAAAGAACAGGGAATCAAAGTGAAGACTGGCAAATTTATCATGAGTGCCAATGGTAAATCTCTTATTACAAAAGAAGAAAGAGGATTTATCAAGATCGTGGCAGATGAAGAGACAGATGTGATTCTCGGAGCACAGATGATGTGTGCAAGAGCCACTGACATGATCGGTGAATTTGTAACTGCGATTGCAAATAAAATGACGGTTGCACAGCTTTTGAAGGGAATGCGTGCACATCCGACGTATAACGAAGGAATCGGAGAAGCCCTGGAAGAAGCAGAGGGTGGAGCAATCCATGTTGTACCAAAGAAAAAGAAATAGAACTGTACAGCAGTAAGGGAATATGATAAAATATTCAGATATCAGCATATGCTGAAAAGTACAAAAAGGAAAATTAAATCATGTTATACGAAGAAGCAAGGGTATATTTGGATCATGTATCGAAATACGGAAGTGTACTTGGCTTAGATAGTATAAAGAGCTTATTGGGTGAGCTTGGAAATCCGCAGAAAGATTTGAAATTTATACATATAGCCGGGACTAATGGAAAAGGATCGATTCTCGCCGGACTCTCCGGTATCCTGCAGCAGGCTGGATACCGAACCGGAAGATACTGTTCTCCGACCGTGATGGGATATATGGAACGATTTCAGGTTGATGGCCAATGGATGGCGGAGGACGAGCTCGCCCCTTTTGTATCTCAGGTGAAAGAGGCAGCAGAAAAAGTAGAAGAAAAAACGGATCTCACCGTAACTGTTTTCGAGATAGAAACAGCGATCGCATTTCTCTATTTCAGAGAAAAACAGTGTGATTATGTCGTTCTGGAAGCCGGAATGGGTGGGCTTCTTGATGCGACAAATGTAATAGATACAACTGTTTTGAGTATTTTTGCATCGATCAGTATGGATCATATCGGAGTGTTGGGAAACACATTAGAAGAGATAGCAGAAAATAAAGCCGGAATTATAAAACCATCATGTCTGGCAGTTGTCACGTCGCCACAGCAGATGTCTGTGACCGATATCCTTCAGAAAAAGGCCGGAGAGTGTGGATGCCGGCTTGTGGTGTCGCATCCGGAAAAGGCTGTGATTTCTGAAGAAACGATGGATGGACAGATTTTTTCTTATGGAGAATATAAAGATATCCGTCTTCGCCTGGCTGGCAGATATCAGATTGACAATGCAGTGACAGTATTGGAAGCTGTGGATGCGTTAAGAAGGAGCGGTGTTCCGATTCCGGAAGAAGCTGTAAGAAAGGGATTTGCGGGAGTGACATGGCCTGGACGGTTTCAGGTACTCGAAAAAGAACCGACCGTGATCGCCGACGGAGCGCATAACAGGGATGCCGCAAGAAGACTTGCGGAAAATGTGAGAACCTATCTGACAGACAGAAAGATTGTCGGTGTGATGGGAGTTTTTAAAGATAAAGAATATGAACAAATCGCAGAGATCATGGCTCCGTATCTTTCAAAGGTGTATACGATCGATCTTCCAAATGGGGAGAGGAATCTGGGAAAAGAGAGATTATGTGAAGTATTAAAGGCCAAGAACGTACAGTCAGAACCGGCAGAGAACATTGCAGATGCGCTTGAAAAAGCAAAAGCAGAATGTGGGAAAGAAGATGTTGTTCTGGTGTTTGGTTCCTTATCTTATCTGGGAGAAGTGATAAGACTTGAACGGGAAACAAACGTGTTTGAAAGAAAAAAGGAAGAGAGAACATTATGGTAGATCATAAAAAAGTAGAACAGGCAATCCGTCTTTTACTGGAAGGAATCGGTGAAGATCCGGATAGGGAAGGACTGGCTGAGACACCGGACCGGATTGCAAGAATGTATGAAGAAATCTGTGGCGGAATGAATGAGGATGCAGCGGAACACCTGAAAAAGACATTTACAGCAGAAAACAATGAGATGGTTGTGGAAAAAGATATTACGTTTTATTCCATGTGTGAACATCATATGCTGCCATTTTACGGAAAGGTTCATATTGCCTATATTCCGGATGGAAAGGTAGTGGGACTTAGCAAGCTTGCACGGACTGTGGAAGTGTTTGCCAGAAGACTTCAGCTGCAGGAGCAGATGACAGCACAGATTGCGGATGCCCTGATGGAGAACCTTCATCCAAAGGGAGTAATGGTACTTGCTGAGGCAGAGCATATGTGTATGACCATGCGTGGAATCAAGAAGCCGGGAAGCAAGACGGTCAGTGTTGTTACAAGAGGTGCATTTGAAGAAAATGAAAAGCTGCAGAACATGTTTTTCCGTATGATAGGTTAGTGCGATGGAAATAAAACGAAAACTGGAAGAGCAGAGGAGGATGCAGAGAATCTGGAAAATATATGAGCATCCTCTTTTTATAGAAGGACTGGTAAAGAATAAAGATGCAGAAAAGGAAAGAATATTCTGCCATCATGATATGAACCATTTTCTGGACGTGGCACGTCTGATGTATATTTTTTCGATGGAGCGTGGATATGCCTTTGGAAAAGAAGAGATTTATGCGACGGCATTACTTCATGATATCGGGAAATGGCAGCAGTATAAGGCGGGAGTTCCCCATGAGATAGCGAGTGCTGAAATTGCAAAAAGGATTCTGGAAGAGACTGGATTTACAAAGAAGGAGTCGGACAGGATTCTTTTTGCAATTTTAAGTCACCGGGGCAATGCAGAAGAGACAGAAAATGCAGGGCAGGATAAGTGGCAGCTTGCAGAAATCCTTTATGATGCAGATAAGATTTCCCGTGCGTGTTATACGTGTCCGGCTGAGAAGGACTGTAACTGGAGCGGAGAAAAGAAGAATCAGAAAATCATCTGGTAGAAAACGAGGAAACAAAATGAAAATTGGGAATAAAGAATTTGACACAGCAAAACATACTTATATTATGGGAATACTGAATGTGACACCGGATTCTTTTTCGGACGGGGGAAAGTGGAACGGTTATGATGCGGCAATGCGTCATGCAGAAGAGCTTTTAGAAGGCGGAACCGATATCCTGGATATCGGAGGAGAGTCCACAAGACCAGGACACCAGCAGATTACGTCAGAAGAAGAAATTACAAGAACTGCGCCGGTTATCGAGGCTGTCAAAAAGAATTTTGATGTGCCGGTTTCGATTGATACTTATAAGAGTGAGGTGGCAGAGGCAGCACTTCAGGCAGGAGCAGATCTGGTAAATGATATCTGGGGATTCCAGTACGATGAAAAGATGGCAGGTCTTGTGAAAAAATATGATGCGGCATGCTGTCTGATGCATAATAAAAATGAGGCGGTGTACAAGAATTTCCTGAAGGATATGTATGCAGAATTGCAGAAGTGTGTAGATACAGCGAAAGCGGCTGGGATTGGAGATGACCGGATCATGCTGGATCCGGGGGTTGGATTTGGAAAGACCTACGAGATGAACCTGGATGTGATGAAGCATCTGGATCTTTTTAACGGACTTGGATATCCGATGCTTCTTGGAACTTCCAGAAAATCCATGATCGGTCTGACACTGGATCTGCCGGTAACAGAAAGAGAAGAAGGAACTCTTGTCACAACCGTGATGGCAGTACAGAGTCATTATGGATTTGTGCGCGTTCATGATGCTGAGAAAAACCGCAGAGCGATCAAGATGACAGAAGTGATTCTGGCAAGAGAGTAAGCAGGAGAAAAAGATGGATCAGATAAAAATTGAAAACCTGGAAATATTTGCAAATCATGGGGTGTATCCGGAAGAAAACAGACTGGGACAGAAGTTTCTGGTTTCCTGCATTTTATATGTGGATACACGCAAGGCGGGAAAAACGGATGACTTGGAAGCGTCTGTGAATTACGGAACCATTTCCCATCTGATAAAAGAAAAGATGGAAGAGAAGAATTACAGGCTGATCGAAGCAGTAGCAGAGCAGCTTGCAGAAGAGATCTTATTATTTGATGAGAAGATCCGGAAAGTCATGGTGGAAGTAAAGAAACCATGGGCACCGGTAGGACTGCCGCTTGAGACGGTTTCCGTGAAGATTGAACGTTGCTGGAATGAAGCGTTTATCGCACTCGGATCGAATATGGGTGACAAGAAAAAATACATTGAGAATGCGGTAGAAGAGCTGAAAAATGAAAAACTTTGTAGAGTCCTAAAGGTATCGAAACTGATCGGAACCGAGCCATATGGCGTGACGGATCAGGATGAATTCCTGAACGGGGCTCTGAAAATGGAAACACTGCTTACCCCGCATGAGCTTCTGGAGCTGTTACACCGAATTGAGCAGGAAGCCGGAAGAAAGCGGATCCGCAGATGGGGACCGAGAACACTGGATCTGGACATCATTTTCTATGGGGATCAGATCATTGAAGAGGATGATTTATGTATACCACATATCGATATGCAGAACAGGGAATTTGTGCTTGGACCAATGTGTGAGATCGCACCGCATAAACGGCATCCTGTTTTGAAGGAAACGATGACGGAAATGCTTGTAAAGTTAAAGGGTAATAATTGACTTCTTATCGGGAGAGGATTATACTGAAAGCATTGTGGGGAATCCCAACTGAATTGAAGAGAGGTATAGAAATGGAAGAAAAAAAGAATCTCTGGAGCTCTTATGATGAAGCTGCCAAAAAAGAACTTCATGAAATCAATGAAAAGTACAAAGCCTGCCTGGATGCCGGAAAGACAGAGCGTGAATGCGTAAAGCTTGCGGTTGAGATGGCGAAAGAAGCAGGATATCAGGATATCAAAGATGTTCTGAAAGAAGGAAAGAGCCTGAAAGCAGGAGATAAAGTATATGCGGTATGCATGGAAAAAATGCTTGCCATGTTCCGTATGGGCGAAGAACCGCTTTCAAACGGTATGAATATCCTTGGAGCTCATATCGATTCACCACGTATTGATGTGAAACAGAATCCATTATATGAAAGTGAAGGAATGGCTTATCTGGATACACATTACTATGGTGGAATCAAAAAATACCAGTGGGTAACAGGACCGATGGCACTTCATGGTGTTGTTGCGAAAAAAGATGGAAGCGTAGAAGAGATCAGCATTGGGGAAAAAGAGTCTGATCCGGTATTTGTTATTACAGACCTTCTTGTTCATCTTGCAGCAAACCAGATGTCAAAGAAAGCAAGTGAAGTGATCGAAGGAGAAAAGCTGGATCTTCTGATTGGAAACAGTCCGCTTGATAAAGCGGAGGGACTTGATGAAGAAGAAAAAGAAACGATCAAGGCTAACGTACTTCATATTTTAAAAGAGAACTATGGAATCGAAGAAGAGGATTTTGCATCGGCTGAGCTGGAAATTGTTCCGCCGGAAAGGCAAGAGACTGTGGATTTGACCGCAGCATGATCCTTTCTTATGGACAGGATGACAGAGTCTGCGCATTTACTTCTCTGTTCGCTATGCTGGATGTGGAAAATGCAAAGCGTACAGGATGCTGTCTGTTAGTAGATAAAGAAGAGATCGGAAGCGTCGGAGCAACTGGAATGCATTCTCGTTTCTTTGAAAATACAGTTGCAGAGCTTGTTGCACTTACAGAAGGTGAATCTGAACTGAAGGTACGCCGTGCACTTGCTAATTCAAGAATGCTTTCTTCTGACGTAAGTGCTGCTTATGATCCGATGTTTGCAGAAGCATTTGAAAAGAGAAGTGCCGCTTTCTTTACAAAGGGACTTGCATTCAACAAGTTTACAGGAAGCCGCGGAAAGAGCGGATCCAATGATGCAAATGCAGAATATCTTGCAAGACTGCGCAAGGTGATGGACGATGCAGGCGTTACTTACCAGTTCGCAGAACTTGGTAAAGTCGATGTAGGCGGCGGCGGAACCATCGCATATATTATGGCAAATTATGGTATGGAAGTGATCGACAGCGGTGTTGCTGTACTTTCCATGCATGCACCTTATGAAGTCAGCAGCAAAGCTGATGTGTATGAAGCAGTAAAGGGATACAGAGCATTCCTTCTGAATATGTAAGAGATGAAAAGAACTCAGGCAAAACAATGGATACAGTCCGGTTTTGCCTGAGTTTTTCTGATAATAACAAAATTTATAGTATATAAAAGAAATTTAATTACGGAGATTTTTTTTATAGAAGAAATCACTTGAAGAAATTGAACTCTTCGATAAATTCACTTTTTTTGTACGAAAAAAAGTGCATAAGGGTTGACTATCACAGTTAAAACATTTACAATATTAGTGCGGTAAAATCCGTTTTTTAAGGGCGATATAAGATATGAAAAGAGCAGACAGTTACCAGTCTGACTGTGATTTTCAAGTTTTATATATATCAATTACCAATAACGAGGAGGAATTGTAAAATGGCAACAAAATGGGTTTACATGTTTACAGAAGGTAATGCCGATATGAGAAACCTGCTTGGTGGAAAAGGCGCTAACCTTGCTGAAATGACAAACTTAGGTCTTCCAGTGCCACAGGGCTTCACAATCACAACAGAAGCTTGTACTCAGTATTATGAGGACGGAAGACAGATCAATGAAGAAATCATGGCTCAGATCATGGAAGCTATTACAAAGATGGAAGGAATCACAGGAAAGAAATTCGGTGATAAAGAGAATCCACTTCTTGTTTCCGTTCGTTCTGGTGCAAGAGCATCTATGCCTGGTATGATGGATACAATCCTGAACCTTGGTCTTAACGAAGACGTTGTCAATGTACTTGCTGAAAAATCAGGCAACCCACGTTGGGCTTGGGACTGCTACAGAAGATTTATTCAGATGTACTCTGACGTAGTTATGGAAGTAGGTAAAAATACTTCGAAGACTGATCGACAAGATGAAAGCTGAAAGAGGCGTTAAACAGGACGTTGAACTTACAGCAGAAGATCTTCACGAATTAGCTAACCAGTTCAAGGCAGAATATAAAGAAAAAATCGGTGCTGAATTCCCGACAGATCCAAAGGAACAGTTAATGGGAGCTATCAAAGCCGTATTCCGTTCATGGGACAACCCGAGAGCAAATGTATACCGTCGTGACAACGATATCCCGTATTCATGGGGAACTGCTGTTAACGTACAGATGATGGCATTTGGTAACATGGGTGATGACTGTGGTACAGGTGTTGCATTTACACGTGACCCAGCTACAGGAAATAACGGACTGTTCGGAGAATTCCTTACAAATGCTCAGGGAGAAGACGTAGTTGCTGGTGTTCGTACACCAATGCACATTTCAGAAATGGAACAGAAATTCCCAGAAGCATTCAAACAGTTTAAAGAAGTATGCAAGACTCTGGAAACACATTACAGAGATATGCAGGATATGGAGTTTACTGTAGAACATGGTAAACTGTACATGCTTCAGACACGTAATGGTAAGAGAACAGCTCAGGCTGCTCTTAAGATTGCTTGCGATCTCGTTGATGAAGGAATGAGAACCGAAGAAGAAGCAGTTGCTATGATCGATCCTCGTAACCTTGATACACTGCTTCATCCACAGTTCGATGCAGCTGCACTGAAAGCTGCTGTACCGATGGCTAAAGCACTTGGAGCATCTCCAGGAGCTGCTTGTGGTAAGATCGTATTCACAGCTGATGATGCTGTAGAATGGGCTGCAAGAGGAGAAAAAGTTGTTCTGGTACGTCTTGAGACATCACCGGAAGATATCACAGGTATG
>ENA-OQAZ01000241-OQAZ01000241.1-human-gut-metagenome-genome-assembly--contig:-NODE-241-length-31113-cov-3.133447_pt1 | contig 31113 bp, 34 predicted proteins | sample MGYA00242737_ERZ504531 | MGnify/ENA primary metagenome ERZ504531 (study PRJEB26092, sample SAMD00036244) | human gut metagenome | host: Homo sapiens | study: EMG produced TPA metagenomics assembly of... | reverse complement strand
TTCACAAAATATCCTATTCTTTACTGAAATCTTGTGATATACTAAACGAAGCGAAATACAATATTTAAAGAAAGGTGACATTGTATTATGAAGACTTTTTTTACATTCTTCCAAAGATAAACAAAGCTTGTCCGACTGGTCGCTCCGACAGAAAGCAGGCTTTTTTTGTTTTTCTAGCACTTTTTGCCATATGCATTGGAATGGCCTGCTTTTTTAATGGTTTCTCCCTGCCTGATCTATTAATTCTGATTGCCATTGCCGTTGTCTCTATGGTCATCTACGTGCTGCCATTTTCTCTGCATCCAGTTGTAAAGGCTGTCATCACTATTATTCTTCCGACAGCCGCATTCTTTTTACTGGAGTCTATGACACATGTTGTCTGGGAAACGATGGAAATTGACGCTGTTTTATTAAACCTTGTCTTTTACTATCTGTTCTTTTTGTTTTTCTTCTTCGTAAGCGGATCAACAAAAATCTCACTTGATATTCTGCTTATCTTTACTATGATTGTCGGTCTGGCGAACTATTTTGTTATTTTGTTTCGCTCCTCACCGATTCTGCCATGGGATCTGCTCTCAGTTGGAACTGCAGCCACTGTTGCAAACAATTATACCTTCAGCATCACTTATCTTGTTGCTCAGCTTGCAGCTGGCTTTTTAGGATGTATAATACTTGCTGGAAAATGTAATCTTCATTTCCCAGCTATAAGCGCTAAAAAGACAATTCGCGGACTGATTCGTCTGGCACTTTGCTGCGTTTTAATCATTCCGTCTGCCTGCTATGTCCACTTTTTATATCAGCCTGACATTGCAGATTATACAAGCCTTGACAACACGCTGTTTACTCCAAAATATATGTTTAAGACAAATGGCTTTTTCGTTGCCTTTTTGATGGACAGCCGCTATCTTAGAATTGATGAGCCAAACGGCTACAGCAAAGAATATGCTAAATCGCTTCTTGATGAGCAGACTGAAACTTCTTCTACTGCCGATGAGCTTCCAAACATCGTTGTCATTATGGATGAATGTTTCTCTGATCCTACTGTACTTGGCGACTTTTCCTGCAACGAAGACTTTATGCCGTATATTCGAAGTCTGCTTGACGGCGCTCCAAACACCATAAGCGGTCATCTTTATGTATCTGTTCTTGGCGGCAACACTGCAAATTCAGAGTTTGAATATCTTACAGGAGATTCGATGGCATTTCTTCCAAGCGGAAGCATTCCTTATCAGCAGTATTTAAATAAGTATGCTCTGTCAATTGTTTCACACATGGAGGAATTAGGCTACAACACAACTGCTATGCATCCGTACAATGCCTCTGGCTGGAATCGAAGCTCTGTTTACGAAAAGATGGGCTTTGGACAGTTTCTTTCCTTGAAAAATTATCATCACGGTGAACAGCTTCGAAAATATGTCAGCGATCAGGCCGACTTTGAAGAGGTTCTCGATGTCTTAAATCAAAGCACCGATCCTGCTTTATCTTTAATGTAACAATGCAAAATCACAGCAGTTATGGCACACCGTATGATAACTTCACTCCGTCTATTGAAGCTAAGTTTAAAAATACAAAGAGTACCAAATATTTAAACAACTATCTTTCCCTGATGAAATACACTGATGATGCAATTAACTATCTGCTTACTGAGCTTTCTGCTTCTGACAAAAAAACAATTGTTGTCTTCTTCGGTGATCATCAGCCAAACGATTATGTTGTTGAACCAATCTATGAAGAAAATGGCCTTGATATCAATAACCAGACGCTTGAAGAACAGCAAAAGCGTCAGCAGGTTCCTTTCTTTATCTGGGCAAATTATGATATCGAGGAGGAAAGCAATCTTGCACTAAGTGCTAATTATCTTTCTACAAAAGTTGCCAAGGTTGCCGGTCTTGGCCTTACAAAATATCAAAGCTTCCTCTCACAGATGTCAGAAGTACTTCCTGTCGTCAATGCAGTTGGCTATGTAGACACCGACGGTACATGTCACTATTTAAAGGAAGCCACTGGCGAAGAAAAAACATGGCTTGATAATTATGAGATTCTTCAGTATTACCGCATGTTTGATCAATAATTAACTTTTACAGCTGCTTCTGCAGCAGACAATCAGCAAAGGCAGTGCGTACACTATTTTGTTCCACTGCCTTTTTTATTTTCTCGATATTCTTCTCAGAAATCCACGATTTGCTGTTATTAAAATAGAAGTTTACCTGCTTCCAATATTTTTCCGGGTATGCAATCATAAATCCTAATAGGCTTATTTCTTTTTGTGACATGTTTTGGACTCTGTTATATTCGCGAATAAGCCTCATTCCAAGCTCTTGATTCCAGTTATGCTTTTCCATGATTTTTCGAAGGAACTGATACAGATCACAAACCTGACAGTCCACACGAAATTGTTCAAAATTTACTGCTGCCGTCTGCCCCTGACCAATAAGTACATTGTGCTGATGATACGCGCCATGTATCAGATGTCCTTCTTTTTTCGCCTGTTCCTCCACCTCATAAAGTCCGCCGTCCATCATTGCACGCACTACAGTATCTGCCTGATTATACATTTCATCAAGGCTTTTTTGGATGAACTGCTCAAGCACTGATTTTTTCTTTTTACGATGCAGATAAGCACGCACACGGCGAAGCTCACGATTGTGCTTTTCATATTGACATGCCAGGCTCTGCCTTTCTTTATGTGTATTTGTGACAGCATTGCCTTCTGTCATATCCTGTTTGCTTTCTTCAGACTGCACTTTCTCCTGTTTTATAAGCAGGTGCTTTGGCATGCGCCTCATAGAAACATGCAGCCGCGCAAGACTATTCACAGCCTGTCCGAGATCACCAATACTGCTTACACTGCATTCTGGCCATGGATACCACATTTTTAACACATAACCCGTGCCTTCTTCATTTTTAGAGAGCAGTTCTTCCTTCTCATTTTTTATGATCTGGTCTGTGTGCACCATCCCATTCTCCGCCAGATATAAAAGAAGGGCCGCCTCTGCCTCTAACCGCGCTTGTTTTCCGCGGTATTCTGAAAGCAGATACAGTCCTTCTTTTGTATCACATAAAAGTGCGCCCCGTACCTTTCGCGTTGTACGAACTGTCACAGGATACTGACTAAGTACCGACATTCCCCAATCATTCATAGAATTACCTACGCCTTTCCGGCTGTCTCCCGGACCGCCTATGCTATCCTATGAAGCATCAGGTAATATCATACCAGATCATTTTTTATTTACGCGTCCAAAGAATATCTCTGTTAATGCATTGCCCAAGCAGTCTCTTCACCTGTCCTGCATCCTTTGTCTGCGGCAAAATCCACATAAGCTTTGTCAGAACAGCTTCTAGTGTCATATCATATGCCTCCATGACACCTGCCTCTTCCTTTACCTTCTTTCCAACCTCATATACAGCAAGATTGCTGCCTTCTCTGGCAACCTGTGTAGCCATGACAAACACCTTTCCCTCACGTGTCCACTTATGTACCACATCGAAAAAGCTTCCATGCTCGTAAACAGGAAGACCACCGACACCAAATGCCTCGATGATTACTGCATCACAGCGTCCTGCCACATAATCAAGAATATCAGCAGGCATAGACGGCACCAGCTTAACTAATCCTACTGATGCAGTCATATCATGATAAAACTGTACCGGTCCCATCTCTTTTGGCTCTTCAAAATACAAAAGAACACGTCCGTCACTAATCATGCCAAGATATGGATAATTGACACTTGCAAATGCATTATAGCTCTTGCTGTGCTCCTTCTTTGCGCGTGTTCCGGCAATAATTTTCCCATCAAATACAACACATACATCATGTGCCTTTTCGCTTGCTGCAAACCTAAGACTATCCATAAGATTTACTCTCGCATCAGTATCCTCTAAGTCTATTGGATGCTGTGCTCCTGTAATAACAATTGGCTTTGGTGAATGCTGAATCAGATAAGAAAGTGCTGCCGCCGTAAATGCCATCGTGTCCGTTCCATGACAAATGACAAAACCATCATACTCGTCATAATGTGCTTCAATGCAGGCTGCCATAGCAAGCCAATGCTTTGGTTCGATGTTTGTACTGTCAAGATTCATCAGCTGAATAGTGTCCGTTTCACAAAATTCCTTTGAATCCTGCACATACGACAGAAGCTGCTCTGGCGTAAGAAGCGGTTTTAATCCATCCTCACTGTGTCCGCAGGCGATTGTTCCGCCCGTTCCAATAAGTAATATCTTTCTCATACCACATGCATTATCCTTTCTGTTTGTACCTTTATTCCCTCATTTTGATTTGCCTGCTGATCCTGCTGGCGACGGAATGCGTTAATAATATCACGTCTTGTAATGATGCCAATGAAAACATTGCGATCATCTACAACTGGTACATAATTTTGATTGGATGCACGCTCAATCATCTCATCTATTGTCGCATACACATATACTGGCGGCATCCAGTCCTTACGGATAATCTCTTTGATTTGAAAGCTCTCCAGCTCCTGCATATCACATTTGTGATATGTTAACATATACCATAAAAAATCGCCCTCGTTTACCGATCCGGCATAACAGCCATCCTCATCGATAACCGGCAGCGCAGTGTAGCCATATATTCTCATACGCTCAAGTCCCTGACGCAGCGTATCCTCCTTGTGAAGATACTCAATCTCTCCCTTTGGTTTTAATAATGTCATTAAATTCATTTTGCTTCCTCACAGTTCTGAAATGTCGCATAACATTTTTGTATGCCACTATTTTCCATGAATGCAGTCTGGTTTCCCATCTGCTTGTTTTTTTTATTCTACCACAACTGTGAGGAAATTTCCATTACCGTAATCTTACAGTTTGATGAAATAAGTATGAAGTCCATCCATCCAGATATATGCGCCATCGCCCTCTATCTTAAGATGAAGCTTAGACAAATCCTTCTCATGCGTTTGTCCCATCGCATTGTAAAGCTCTAAGAGCTCATCCAAATGCCATGAGTAATATCCTATCAGCGCCTTTGCTGTTTCTTTGCATAAATTTTCATCCTGCGTCATTATTTCTCCCTTCATTATTCATTCGTGTAAAGTATTTTTATTCACGTTTCTAATCTTTTGCAATTTCCTCGTTCAACAATTCTGCACTTTTCGTGCAGTTTTATCCTACTAGGTTTCGACAAAATCTTCAACTAATTTCAATCGCGTATTTCGACACCCTTATTGCTGTATCTTGTAATCTGTGCTACGATAAACGAAACACAGGTTGAAAGGACAAAATGCTATGGAATTTACGACACTTTGCTATTTAGAGCGCGATAATCATTATCTGATGCTGCATCGCACAAAAAAGGAACATGATTTAATAAAGATATGTGGATTGGTGTTGTGGTCACTTTGAAGAAAATGAAAGTCCTGATGAGTGTCTGCTGCGCGAAGTTAAGGAAGAAACCGGACTCACACTGACTTCCTACAAAATGCGCGGTATTCTGACTTTTGTTTACCGCGATATATGCGAATATGTCTGCCTCTATACGGCTGATGGCTTTGAGGGAGAAATGACTTCCTGCGATGAAGGTGAGCTTAAGTGGGTTCCAAAGGATAAATTGCTGACGCTAAATTTGTTTGAAGGAGATCTTATCTTTTTTAAGCTGTTGCTAGAAGATGCACCATTCTTTTCATTGAAACTCACTTATGATCAGGTAAATGAACACCGCCTTATTGACGCAAATCTAAATGGCAAAAAGCTTGAGCTTTTCGATATCCTAGATGAAAACGGTGTACCAACAGGACTGACAAGGGAGCGTTCTTTGTGCCATCTTCTTGATACTCCGCACAGAACAGGACATGTGTGGATTGTGCGACCTGTTAAAGCAAAGGATGGAATCGCTTCTTACACACAAGCCGGCACTTCACAAAATAAGCCTGCCTATGAATTGCTTCTCCAAAAGCGAAGCCACGACAAGGATTCTTTCCCGGACTGCTATGACATCTCATCAGCCGGTCATGTTCCAGCAGGAAGCTCTGTCCTTGATTCTGCGATTCGTGAACTCTCAGAAGAACTTGGAATCAAGGCTTCACCTAGCGATCTCGTTTCTATTGGCACACATGAAGGAAACAGCCACAGCATCTTTTATGGAAAACCATTTCACAATCATGAATTTAGTACGCTGTATCTCTACACAAAGCCTGTGCAGATCAAAGATCTTGTGCTGCAGAAGTCAGAAATCCAGTCAGTAAAATGGTTTAATCTAAATCAACTGATGGAAGATGTTAAAAATGATGCACCTGGGTACTGCCTGTACTATGATGAACTGCAAATTCTTAAGGCTGCGTTGGACAATCGCTAAGCAATTTGCAAAGTTCGCCTGTATACACGATATGAAGCTCATGCAATGCACGCGTTACCGCAACATACAAAAGCTTCGCATCACGTTCGGAATCCGCATAGCACTCCTCATTTGGGTTGTACAGAATAACTGCGTCAAACTCAAGACCTTTTGTGAGCGCAAGCGGAAGCACCGTGACAGTTATACCAGCGATTATATCCGCGCTTGTATCAGCAATTGCACCATCAGTTACACTATCAGTTGTGCAATCAACTGCCTCATTGCCTGTGTCGCTCACACAATTTGTCAGTGCCTTTAAGCGCGCCGCCTCGTCCTCATCTCGACAGATCAGAGCAATCGTTTTGTAATCTTCTTTCTTCAACTGCTCAATCAATGCTTGCACGCGCATCGTCATCGCAGTCTCATCATTTTCCTTCCAGATACCAACGGGACTGCCGTGGCGAACGATCGGCTCAATCGGATAGGTCTTAAAGCTGCTTCTGTCAAGAATTTGTGCCGCAAAATTGGAGATTTCGATGGTGTTTCGATAGCTCTTACAGAGCGTATAGAATCGTCCTCGAAGACCTTCATTTGACGGATCCTTAGAATCTGGCAGCATGATCTGGCGAAGCTCCTCCCAGTCATTCATTCCGCTGTCGTAGTTAATATTCTGTGAGACATCGCCCATAATCATGAATGTAGTCTTTGGCATTCGCTTTTTAATTACATAATACACAGCAACGCCATAATCCTGCGCCTCATCAATATACATCTGTGCAAACTCATCGTCATCGCCCTCGTCGAGCCAACCGTGCGCCAGAAGTGCCATCGCTGCCAGATCATAGCAGTCAAAAAATCCCTTCTTTACACGCTTTTTCCACTCGGACCAAGTTGTACTACTCATTATGTTCGTATTCGTACTATTTTCATTCGCATCTTCTGTGGCATTCGCATTCTCTGTGGTGTTTGCCAGATGTTCCTCCAAGCTGAAAAGGAAATCAAGATACAGCTGTACGAGACTTCTCTTTTTATAATTATTAGAGAAATGCTTCTTATATTTTTTGAGCATTTCCTTTCGCACATTTGCATCCTCACCGTCCATCTCAAGCTTGATCGCCGCTGCCAGTCTCGTGTTTAAATTTTCCATCTTAGATACGACGGAACGGTCGTCAAAATAACGACAGTACTGGTCAATGCTCTCCTGCGAGAGAAATGTATAGCTCTTATCGCGCACTTCCTCTGTCGGAATAATTCGACTTTCTTCGTCTCTTGTCCAACGCTCAATTGTCTGCACAAATGCAAGCGACGATTTCAGACGAAGCTCGCTGCTCTCCTGCACTAATGTCGGAATAATCTCATATTTCTTTGGAAGATAAGCGCCAATCAGATACTCAAACAGCTTTTCCATCCTATACTGTTTTGTATTGTACACATCCAGACTTGGAAGACCGCTGGCAATATAATTTAATAAGATATCATTACTTCCGATGATGCAGATTTCAGACGGGTCGTAACGGTCTGAAAAATTATACAGAATGTAAGAAATGCGGTGAACTGCAACAGTTGTCTTTCCACTTCCTGCTACTCCCTGTATAATCATGCTGCGATTTGGTCGCTCGCGAATGATGGTATTTTGCTCCTGCTGAATCGTCGCAACGATCTCACCTAACACCACATCCTTATTTTTCGCCAGATATTTGATCAGCAATTCGTCATTTGCCGCCGTATCACTGTCATAGAAGCCCTTTAATACAGGACCGTCAATATCAAATGTACGCTTCAAATCAAGGCGAATCGGAATCATCTTACCCTGTGGCGTCCGATAGCTGCATTCTCCTGTCGTTCCCTCATAATAGATCGAAGCGGCCGCTGCTCTCCAATCCATAATTACAATATCTGTTGCATTTTTTGTAATTCCGTGCTTTCCAATATAGAGGCGATACTGTTCCCCTTTCTCCTGATCCAGATAGTCGATTCTGCCAAAATGTGTCTTTTCCAATGCACTCTCATTTGCTGTAATGGAATGATTGACATGATCCTGCATCGTACTGCTGACCATAAGAGAGCTATACAGCTCCACATCGCCTTCCATGTAAGCATCATAGAGTTCTTTGTTCTCCTGATCGACTTCCTTTTTCTTCTCTCTTAACTCCTTTAAATTTTCGTTGATGACCTGCAAGAATTCATCTAGCTTTTTCTGTTCTAACATCTGCTCGTTTTCCACGGTATCATCCTTCCTTTCTGCCGCACGGCAATTCAATATTTTATTTACAGTTCATGGATAAGCCAATATTGCGGCAAAGCCCGAAGGTGAATGGATTTCACGAGCCGGACACTTGGAGCAGGTCTTTCAAAGTAATGTATAATAAGAAAAAACATAAAAGGAACCTGCGGAGTTTGGTCCGGCGACGAAACCATTGCACCGGAGGGCTTTCATAGCATAACGCATGAACTGTAACAACTGTATCCTTAGAATAGCAGAAAAGAAAAAAATTACTAGACTTTTCTTTTTGGCTGTGGTATCATGTATAATGAAGTGTAAGCAAAATACAGTTTTAGTTAACAAACATAGTGGATAATATTTAAGGCAGGTCATTACGACCTGCCTTTTCTTATATCTTTATCTTATACTCTAGAACCGATTAATGCTGAATCTGTCCTTCTTCTTCGCTATGGTCGCGCAAATCAGTAGGACGATACTTTTGAATAACCTTCATAAGCTCATCATCATAATTACACTCAACACGCGTATTTTTTGATGTCACGAGTGTATAGATATGATCTGGTGTGCACGCCGGCCAATTCGGGATTGCGCTGTTGTTTGGATCACCTGTGCGCGCAAATGACATAACACTATCAAAAATCTCTGTCTCGACGCGCTCTGTAACGCCTGCTTCCTGTGTATATGGCGTGAATGATGTGTTCGCAAAGACATACGGAATATCTGCACAATGCCACGGAACCCAGCCGCCATCAAGCGGCAGTTCAAGATCAAACATATATGAATATGTCTGTGCGTTCATTTTGCTGCGCTCTTTTACATAGTCAAGAAGCGGAACACGAACAATGGTGTCAAGCACAGTTAAATCGACAGGATTGTGTGTCGGATATGCCTTTTCAAAGAGTGGAAGAAGCTCTGATGCTGCCTTTTCTCCCATTACCTTTTCAACGACCTTTTCACCTTCTTCTTTTGTCATATGGTTTCTGTCAAACGGCATCGGTGCAAATGTGAAGAACTCACCAAATACACTTCCAACCATAAGCGCAACATCACTGCTCTCCTTACGAAAACCTACATCGCTTGGATCGCCCACATAAAATTCATTCGGGATCGGGGCACCTCCACTATATTTTCCCTGTGCCTGAAATGTTGGACGCACCTTTAAATAAGCTGCTGCAAGCTGTGCATATGGTACCTTTTCAAGTTCTTTTACACTGCTTATGCCAAGCTCTTCCATAACAGCCTCTGCGATTTCTTTTCCGCTCTGTCCACGTTTTGGCATCAAATCATTGATTACACCACTCATGTTAATGCCCTTTGCAAAAAGTCCATCTGCTGCCGGCATCTGAAGAAGCGTTGTCACCTTTGCACCGCCGCCTGACTGACCAAATACTGTGACGTTCTTTGGATCTCCGCCAAATTTCTCAATATTTTCCTGCACCCATTTTAGTGACGCAATGATATCATCCATTCCGGCATTTCCTGAATTGGCATACTCTGATCCAAATGCAGACAAATCAAAATATCCAAGCACATTTAAGCGGTGATTGATTGATACAACAACTGCATCACCTCTTCTGCTCATGTTTTCACCCTCATACGCGATGTGCTCAATTGAAGAACCGGCTTCAAAGCCGCCGCCATGAAACCATACTAGAACAGGGCGCTTCTTTTCATCACATGATGGTGTCCAAATATTTAGATTCAAACAATCCTCATCCATAACCCAGTAGCGATGCGGTACAAACACCTCACCAGCTGGCTTTGGCATATCAAGAAGCGGACACACATAGCCAAAGCTTGTTGCATCAAGTTCACCTTCCCATGCCTCAAGCGGCTCTGGCGCATGGAAACGCTTCGCCTTTGCATACGGAATGCCCTTAAACACAGACACTCCATTGTAGGCATAGCCACGTACCTTTCCCTTATTTGTCTCTACGACAACACTTCCTTTTTTAAATACAAATTCTTTCTCCATTTCGGATACCTCCCACTATATAATTGTGATCTGACAGCTCTCCATTGCCCGAAGCGCACGCTCATGGCTCTCTGGTGTCACACCTGCGCAGCATGATGCATCTACCTCAATCGGAACCTCCGGCAAAAATGCCTTTACCAGAATTGCATTAGAAATGACGCATATATCAGTACAAAGTCCCACAAATGTGATCTTGTCAATTCCCATCTGCTCATTAAGTGCCACAAGACGTTTTCCGAGTTCCACACTTCCAAATGTAGGCTTGTCAATCGGATTTCCATCGATCAATGACGCGATCTCGTCATTCAGCTCCCATCCTCTCGTATCGCGGATGCAATGCTGCACTGGAAGATTAGTTCCTTCCTGTGTACTCAAGTAATTTTCTTCATGTGTATCTCTTGTTGCAAGAACCAATCCCTTAAAGTTCTTAATCTTATCTGCCACCTTCGGCACAATTGAAACAGCCTCCTTAGTGCCAAGTGACCCATCAATAAAATCGTTTTGCATATCTACAACTACAAGAACTTCCATGCCTCTTTGTTCTCCCTTCTTTGCTCGTAATCTCGCTAATTTTATAATATTCCATTTGGGGGGATATTGCAAGACAGCAACTGAGAATTTGACATTTTAACCAAGAGGTTACAGTTCATGCGTCATGCTACGAAAGCCCTGCGGTGTAATGGTTTCGTCGCCGGACCAAACTCCGCAGGTTCCTTTTATGTTCTTTCTTATCATACATTACTTTGAAAGACCTGCTCCAAGTGTCCGGCTCGTGAAATCCATTCACCTTCGGGCTTTGCTGTAAATATTGGCTTATCCATGAACTGTAACACCAAGAGTCATCATCTTTAGTGCGCAATCTGAAACAGCGAATAAAATTGTCCTTTTTGCTGCATAAGCGTATCGAAATTTCCCTGCTCGCAGATTGTTCCATTCTTCATGACAAGGATTTTATCATAGCGGCGAAGAATCGCTTCCTCTAGGCGATGCGTTACGACGATTCTTGTCATTCCAACCAGATTCAGTATGGAAAAGCTGACTGCTCTTGCAGTGGCGGCATCAAGTGCGGCAGTTGCCTCGTCAACCAGAAGGATTGGTGATTTTCTAAGAAGCGCTCTTGCAATGCTGATTCGCTGACGCTCACCGCCTGACAGATTCGCGCCATTTTCGCCGCAGACAAAATCTTCGCCGCGCTTTTCGATAAACTCTGACAAGCCGGAGCGCTCCAATGCTAGTGTAACTTCTTTATCTGGAAACTCATGAAACATAGTGACATTGTTTCTTATGGTATCGTTAAAAACAAAGACATTTTGCTGCACTGATGTCATCAGCTGATAGAGCGATTCGCTTTCAATATTTTTAATTGAAACACCATCTATGCAAATCTCGCCCTGATAGTTACTGCTGCTTCCCATCAGAAGATTCAAAAGCGTCGATTTTCCGCTTCCTGATCCTCCTACAATTGCATAGCTCTTTCCTGCGTCAAACTGAACATCCAGATCTTTTAACACATGACTCTCTGGCTCATATCCATACGTCAGATCCTTCACTTCGATCTTTTCTGAAAAACCATTAAGCTTTTCTCTTCCCTCTTCGCGCACATTCTCTGATAATGCATCTGACAATTTCTCCATCAGTGCAATCGCAGCCTTTCTGTTTGACCACAGAAGCGGCACCTGACTAATTGGGTTTAAAATATAATTCATCAGCTGGACAAATACGATTACAACACCAGCTGTTACTCCTTTGCCGCTAATTGCAAGCCATGCACCTGCCAGAAAAATTCCCATCTGGGCAATGATTCCCGCATCATTTGCCAGAAGTGATATCAGCTGCTCGGTACGGCGCTTATTTTTCTTTGCCTCCTCTGCCTGCTCATTTCGCTGTGAAAATAAACGACTTGCCTGTGTCTCTGCACGAAAGCTTTTGATGACTGGAAAGCCAGACAGAAGCTCATTTACAATTGAAACAAAACGCTCATTTTTTTTTAGAAATTTCCTTTTCCTGCTCTGTCAGCGATTTCCTGCCGTCATGGAGACAGCCACCGGCAGAAATGACAAAGCAACTGCAAGAACTAACATCACCGGACTATAATAAAGCATCATGATCAATGCACCCAAAAAACAAAAGAGAAACTCAATCAAGGTGAAAGTTGCAGCTAAATAGTTGTTCTCAATTGACGTGCAATCATTTGTCAACGCAGAAACGTAAAGTGCGGTTCCTTCCTTTGAAAAAGAGCGCAAACTTTTCTGTGTCAGCCGCGAAAATGCATAATCGCGGTACTGTTGCATGGCCCGTTGTAAAAATCTTGGATATACAGCTCGATAAACTGCATTCGCTACGGTATAGGCAATAACAACACTCGCTGCAATCCATGCACATCGCACAACAGACTGCATATTTTGATTTGCCATGCTGTCCATGATCTGCTGAATCAGCCATGAAATCATCAGGTTCAAGAAGCTCATAACAATGGTCATTATTACGGATGCGATAAAGCACATTTTATTTTTATAGAATAATCTACGTTTAAATTCCCTGCTTTTCTTTTTATTTTGCTTCATTTTTTCTCCCACTGACATCTTATTAACAATCGCGTACCTTGATATCACCAGATATAGTAGATGCCTTTAACTTACTGTCAGGCTCACCAAAGCGCTCCTGCACTTTTTTCTTTCCCTTACTGTTAATTTCTCCGCAAACAGCAGAAACATCACCACTCGTACTGGAAAGCGCCATTTCGAGTCCAATTTCTCCAATGTAGCGAACGCTTACATCACGCTGGTACTAGAAACTACAGCATCTACCTGATTTCCAATCGTCACTTTACAATCACGCTGGTACTCTTTGCTCTGCACTGCGCGCTCTTATCAAATTCGACCTTTATGTCTCCGCTTACACTCACAATGTCCATCTTATCCGCCTTGCATGCGATCACATTTACATCGCCGCTGATGCTTGATGCAAAAGTTCATTCTGCCTGACAATCTTCCACTCCTACGTCACCGCTTCCAGTATGAATCAATAAAGTCTTTGCATTGCTGTTATTTGCTTTGATATCACCACTTATACTCTTTACCTCAATTTTTTCAAACTGCTCTGGCACTGCAATATGAATAACAATTCTAGCTGAATATTTCCCCACCTTAAGGCCAAATAAGCGTGAGGCAGCATAAGAAACACTTATCCCTGCTTTCTTTTCCTGCTGAATCGAAAGTGTTCCAACAGACGCACTGACACGAAGCGTCTCTTTTAATGCCTCCATATCATCTGCAAGCCCACCAGTTACAGACAGCTCTACATCATTTGTACTGCTCTTTTTAATTTCAATATCGGCATCTGTGAGCTGAGCATTGACACGCTGAATGCCTGGATAAAAACGATTATAAATATCAGAATTACCCACTGTGTCCGAATTTGAATTGACATTTATTGTCATAGCAGCCGGATTTTCATCTAAGAATGCCTGACGGATTTCCTCAACATTTCCAAGTTCTTCACAAATCTCCTCTTCACTCTTTCCGTTTTCAATACCTTCCTTAAAATGATTCTCGTAATCACCGAGAATATCCGTCAACAATTCCTCATCCATCCCTGCAAACGCAGTGCGCAGCTGTGCAAAAAATTCGTCCTTTTTCATAATATTTTCCACCTTTCTTCATACTCAGCATCGTATATTAACTCGGCTGCTATTTTCCATTTAATTACTTTCTTTGCTCACTATCAGCCGATCAACTGCTGCCGTGAAATCAAACCATTCTTTCTTTAACTGTTCCTGATAGGCCCAGCCCTTCACCGTGAGGTGATAATACTTTCTAGCTGGTCCTTCCCCTGCCTCGACAAGATATGTCTCCACATATTCCTCATCCCTCAACCTCTTTAAGATCAAATACAGCGTACCTGCCGCCAGCTTCATCTCCTTTGAAATATTTTCAGTAAGCTCATAGCCGTACTGATCACGAAGCGCCAGCTGCGACAGCACACACAACTCAAGCGCTCCTTTTTTAAACTGAGCATTCATGCTCACACCTCCTTCTTTTTTCCTGTTAGCTGCATCATATCACATACTATTCTATATTGCAATATATATATAAAAAAATTTAGTGTTTTTTTGACAACAAAAAGCCCTCTTCTAAAACGAAGCGGGCTGCTATTATTTCTTATCTCTCACCAGAAATCTCCATTTTCTCATCACTCCCATTGAAAAACAGCAAAAACTTAAGTAGAATAAAATGTAACTAGCAAAACGAAAGGCACCTGACAACTATGATACGAATTGCAATTTGTGATAATGATACAGCCGCTTCTGATAAGCTGGCCGCTTCTATAAAAACATTGGCAGCATCCCATAAAGCTAACTGCCAAATTCGCTGTTTCTCAAAAGGAGCGCCTCTGCTTTATGAAATCGAAGATAATATTCAATTTGATCTATTTTTTCTTGAGACACAGCTTCCTGATATGGATGGTTTTTTACTCGCCAAAAAGATAAAAGAGCATCAGTCTGACTGTCTTTTTCTTTTTGTATCCAATCGGACTGATGCGGTTTTCGATGCTTTTCAACTGCCTGCGTTTCGTTTTTTGCCAAAAGCACATCTCCAAGAACGGCTTGAAGAAGCATTCTTATCTGCGATTTCACAAATAAAAACGATTCATTCACAATATTATGTCATACAATCTGGTACTGCATTGGAACGTGTGCCACTTCATCGTATTATATACATAGTTCGTGAGGGGAATTATTGCGTTTTTCAAGATGAAACTGGTACGCAATATCGCATCCGCAGTTCCTTAAAAAGTGTATATAAGAATCTTCCTGCAGATAAATTTATCTATATCAATCAAATTATATGCAGTGTCTCTCATATTGAAAAGATTGAAGGGGATACCGTTTTTCTGTCAGATGGATCACGAATCAATGCTGCAAAAGGTTCTGTACGAAAAATCAAGAATACTCTGCTTCGCTTCTGGACCGATGCAAGTCTTTTGATATTTGTTTTTTTATTTGCAAAACAGTTCTATCAGTTGTTCAAAAACAGTTCTAATTTGAGCACTGCAAACAGTTCTTGTTCAGCATTAAAGACAGGCTTACCTTCATCTTTTTATCTTGATATAATTTTGTTAATTTGCTTTTTTGTATGCTTTCTGATCAATCTGTTTGTGCATATTCGTCTTCACCGTATCCAGTCTCATGCAAAGAAGTAATGTTGGGTGCCAAAAGCAGATTATACTGTTCTTCACTTATCTGATAAGTTTCAAAGCCAATCTGAACCAGATAGCCATCACTAACAATACTCCTCTGCCCATCATCATTTTGTTCGGCATCTTTCTTTGGATATGCTCCCTTTATCTGAACTGGGCATATCCAATTGACAAGAAAAAATAATGAACCATATGTAGTCTCATAGTCGGCTGTGTTCACCTTTTTGCTTGATGCATCACTTCTTTTGCTGAATCTTTCAGCAAACTTCTCATCTCCTTATCTCTAACAGCTACAAATTTTTTGCCAGACCGAGACTGTACTGACAACCATACTAGTCCCTGCTGTCCCGATACAAATAGTGTACTGGCTATAATTACAATACACACAAACACTGCTGTGATTGCTGCCACTACTTTCTTAATCCTCATGACTTCTCTTCCTCCGTTTACTAATCTTCATTGATCTTCTGTCTACAATTGGATATCCTGTTCATATCATAGCAAATTAAAATAAGATTTTTTGAAATTGGGAATAAAATGGAAATATTAGGTAGGAAAAGAACAAAACTTTTCTCCAATAAACAAACAGCCCACGGTTTTCACCGTGGGCATATATCAATTTATTACTTCATTACCATCTCTTCGTCACTCGGCAGTTCCTTTGCGAGCTTCGATGGTTTTTCCAGATACCAGTATGCAACAGATGTGTAATCATCGTAGCGTGGTCCTGTCCATCCAAGGTTGTCGATTGTCATCTTGAAATTCTTAGAGAAGTACACCGGATCCTTCTCATGGAAGCGATACAGCAAGAAGCGCTGCTGTCCATTATAAAATTCGCGATTGTCACCCATGATAGCAAAAAGTCCTGTATACATTCCGCTAAATGTCTGGTAACGATTCAAAATGATATCATTTCCAAAACCGTATGAACCGCAGAAATAATCCTCTGTTCCAGTATAATTCATGCTTGGATACTGGTCATCGTCAATATACATCTTTGCTTCGCCCTCTACCCAACAGGTGTTGTTTCCATTCATACCTGTTGCGAGTGTCACACCTGCAAAGCAACCTCTGCCTTCAATTCCATCAATAATTGTATATGCGCGTCCTTTCGTAACTGGATGCTCCTGACGATATGCAGCATGGAAATAGCCTGCATCCTGAGGAATCTCGCCGTACCAGCCTGAGATCATATAGTACAGCGTTTCTTCCTTCTTGCTGCGGTTTTCCATAGTGATGCGGCAGTGCTTTGCAAATGGCATCTCCCAGTAGCTGTTAAAGCCACGTCCTGGTGCTGTGAGAATTTTCGCTGAATTTAAAACAATGTAGTTGCCGTCGCGATCCTTGAAATTTTCATCATATGCGCAGCCAAAAAATGCAGAGATAGGCGCTTCAACAGACGGAAATTCCTCATTTTCCCAATAAATACGCATAACAAAGCTATGTCCAACATATCCGGTAAACCAAATGTGTGTAATCATGCCAGGGCCATCTGTATCACACAGCGTAACAGTCTCTCCCGGAGCAATCTGAATACACGGACTTAATTTCTCACAATCCTTACCCTTTGTACCACCATTTTTTTGTCCAGTCGGATTTCAGCTGAAAAGCCAAAGCTTTGGCGATTCTTAATTCTGTATAATTTCATAATGTCTCCTTTCATTGCGCAAAAAATTCATTTACATATTCAGTCACTCAATGCTTTCCCTTTAGTCTATAATCCTGAGGCGTGATCCCTGTGCTGATGCGGAAAATCTTAATAAAATAAGTCGTATTTTCGTATCCACAATTTTCGGCGACCTCGTAGATTTTTAAATTAGTATTCACAAGCATTTCCTTAGCCAGATTCATTCTTGTTTGAGATACATAATCATGAATACTCATACCAATTTCCTGGCGAAAAATCCTAGAAAGATAGCCTGAGCTATATCCAGTTACATCTGATAATACTGATGTACTTACATTTTCACTGATATGACTATTAATATACTTCACTACCGATTCTGCCACAGATTTCACGGTATTGTCAATCCTTTTTTCAGCTTCATTCACTAAAAGTTCCTGTAGTTTTTTTGAAATAAGCCACTGTGCCCATCGCACCTGAATGTTCTGCCTCTACAATTAGAGAAATCATACCATTTCGATTCACATATGATAAAATTGCTGCATTCAAAGATTGCGCTGCCTCAACTGCCAGCAAATTTTCTGTCTGAGAATGTGTTGTTAAATAGGCAATCACTTCATTAATGTCATTGTTTGCTTCTGAAATAGATCCCTTTCGCACCAAAAGTTGAATGTTTTCCAGATTTCTTCTCATTTCAGAAACTTTTTTTGCATTTTCTACCTCTTTACCCTCTACATCAGCCTGATGACGGATAGCAACACCTGTAGAACCGCGAAGAATCTCATTTGTAAGCATAGTTCTGATTTGAACATACTTCTCATTTAAATCCAATCCATTTACTGCTTCTTCTGAGACGATAAAAAACATAGTCACCTTTAACTGCTCCTCCAACTGCTGTCTGGCCTTTCTCATCAGATGGAACAATGTCTTGGAAACAGACTGCTTTGTATCAAAATCAAATACCCAAATCAAAACATCATCGAATAAATAATATTCACTCCACGCAAGCTCTTTTCCAAATGATCCCGCAACAATTTGGGAAACTGCTCCTGCTGTAATCATTTTTGTTTTTACATGATGGTTATGATCTCCCTGAAGCAGCCCAACCACCAGATACAATTCTCCTGCAAGCATTCGCTCTTCCAGTTCATCCAATTCCCATTTTTGATTCAACATCAGCTGCATAACCAACTGTCTTCTATATGCAGGCAACATCTGTGTATAGCGTTCTTCTGCATCATTAATGCGCTCCATAATTTTCTCATTTTCGCGCAAACGATCTATTTCCTTCTTCACAGCTGCCAGAACTACTTCATCACCTTCTGTTTTTAAAATATATTGAACTGCATGTTGCCGAAAGGCTCGTATGCAAAAGAAAAATCATCATAACCGGTCAGAAACAGAACTCGCATATCTGGAAACTGTTCTCTCAGTCTGCTTACCATTTGCAGCCCTGTCATACCAGGCATTTGTATATCTGAAAGCAAAATATCACAAGGCGATTCTTCGACCATCTTTATGACGCTTTTAGCATTGTACGCCGTACGAACATCTACATTCATGCTTTTTCCAAATTCATCCCGAATTACATCTGACATATCATCCGCACTAATTGGCTCATCATCTACAACTATTATTTTAATCGTTCTTCCTGCCTGAATGCTCATGATGTTTCCTCCCCCATAAATACATGTACAATTACCTTTAATCCTCCAAGTTCCGAACGCCCAACCAACAATCCACTTTTATCTCCAAAATACAATTTCAGTCTTCTGTTAATATTAATAATTGCCGTTGTTTCCATTTGCATATCTGTACTTTGTAGTTTCTCATTAAGGCTTTGTAGAGTCTCATCCGAAATTTCTCCACTATTTTCTATTATAATATCAAAATCTCGATCACTTCGAATCTCATAGCCAAGTTCCAATCTCATTGGATCTCCATTTCCACTTTCATATGCATATTTAAATGCATTTTCTAAGATTGGCTGAAGAATCAACCGCGGCACATACACATCAGCAATACATTCATCTGGCTTGGCAATTTCTACATGTAAATTATCGCGAAAACGGTATTTCTGGATTCTGGCATAATTTTCTGCATGTTCTATCTCTTCTGACAGATGCTTTTCATCATCTGCATTTCTTGTAATATAATGATAAAAACTTCCCAGATATTCTGCAAGATGAAGACTATTTTCTTGATCTCCTCTTCGAATCATCCGATACAGAACATAGTAGCTGTTATACATAAAATGCGGACTGATCTGCGACTGAAGCTGTTTCAAGTTTGATTGACTTACAAGAATCTTTTGCTGCAAATTTGTCTCTATATATTGTTGCATTGTTTCTGCCATGTGATTGTACTTTTCATAAACAGAATGAAAAAAATCATTTTCATTCTGCACCTCAATTCTATAGCTGAAATCATTTTTTTCCATATGATCAAAGGCTTCAATCAACAGCCGATACAGTGGTCTATAGATTTGACGATTCCATGTTTGAATACTGATAACTGCAATCGTCAAGCAAAGACACATAAACAATATACTACTTAATCCAATAACAGCAAAAAAATGATTCATTTCTGCATCGTTACTCTCTTTGTAGATCATACGAAACGGATAATATATGGAATCTGCACAAATCATCTGTTCATCTGGTTCTTTTTCTGGTTTCCAAACAAAATCAATGGAATCTCCACCCGCCAAAAACATGGCTTCTATCTGTTCCATAATACCTGCATCTTTCCAAGTGATAATAAGCACTGCTCTTGCGCCATCACCATCCCAATGAATACAAGTAGCCGCCTTATTGTTTTCTAACAGACAGGTACGATCTTTCCCCTCTGCCATTTCCTCCATCCATGGCTTTACTGATGTCTGACAATGAAGATCCGTAATCACTTTTCCCATTGTCGGAATATACAACACTACACTGTCAACCTGCTCATTTTTATAATACAAATCATAGACAGACTCGTAAATTTCATTTTGAAGCGAAAAGCGGGAATAGCGGTCCAGATCATCATACATATAAACAAATTTCTGGAGATCTACTCCGTTTAGTAACTGCTTTCCCCACTTTTCAATTTCCTTCATATGAAGTTCTGTAGACGATACACAGGTCTCAAGCCTTATCTGATCATTTTCGCGATTTTTTTGCTTCTCGCGCACAACTGTGATACGAAAAAAGATCAAAAATGCCATACTAATTACTACAAGCATCGCAAAAAGTGGCATAAAGCTTTTTTGAAACATATAGCGATAAAAATTATTTTTCTTACGTCCAAACATCCGTTGTTCCTCCCGTTTCATGTTCTTAAAATGGCTGTGTATCCCTATTATAACATAAAACAAGGAAGGAACGTATCCGGATTATGAACTGTTTTATCTGTTTTATCTGTTTTCCTCTAAAATCTTTATGTTCGTAAAATTTGCTTCTGCATCTGATGCATACAAGCCAAAATGACCGCCTGTAACATCAAACATACGTGTTCCCAATACCACCCGGTTGTCTACATAAACCTCCAATATGGTTCCGGATACGATCACGTCTACATGGAAGCATTCACCTGTCTTTGATGAAAGCGGCCGTTCCAATTCCACCTCATATGGGAACATCTGACCGCCTCGCTCTGTCATACGAACGCCTGACTTAAATTCCATACGGCGGCGGGCAAAATCAATATGAATATAATATCCTACCGCAAAAGACTCATCTACATGAATGGCAATTCCGACACTGCCTGCCAATCCTTTTGCCTCGACATCAAAGGACAAACGACTGGTTTCTTTTACCGGATTCAGCAACAATGCACTATATCCATATGGTGTATTTACACTGGCACTATTTTCTGCTAATTTCCACTCTCCCGTCAGCGACTTCATAGAAATGATTTCTTCTTCTGAAACTGCTTCCAAAACAGAAGGAACTGGCTTAACAAACAAATCTCCGTTTTCATCCTGCCATAATTCATGAACGATTAGATTGCCACCCCAGTCCCAAGTATTGCAATCCTTTCCATCATATCCAAGTGGGTCAAAATGATGCTCATTATTTTCGCGTGTTGGATTCCATCCATACACATAACGGTGAACGCCATCTGTACCTGTTTTTGCTGCATAAAAAGCGCGGGTATCAAAGGTATCTATCTCAGGTGTTTCCCATGGTCCGTTTAAACTACGACTTTTCCTATATAAGGTCTGATAACGGTCTGCATAGGAAGAAAATACAAGATAATACCAGTCTCCCATCTTGAATAGATCTGGCATTCAAATGCACACTGGGCATTCATAGGAGCATATATCGGATCACAATAGCTCCAGTGATGCAGATCGTCTGATTTGCAAAGGCCAACACAGCCTCTTCTTGTCGTCATTCCCTGTTTCTGCGCTGCAAAAATCATCCACCAGCAGTTTTCTTCTTCACACCAAAAAACAAATGGATCTCTCCAATGCACAGGGGCATAAATCTGATTGTCGGATGCAAAACGATCTTCTGGAATTTCTGTCCACGTATCCAAATTAGTACTAACTGCATGATTGATATAATTTTTTTCTGGCATTACCTGAAATGTACAGAAAAACATATGATATATTCCATCTACTTTATGACAGACCCCGTTCCTCCAACAATTTTCGTATCATGCTCTGTAAAATGAACATGATCTGTTGTGCTTAACATAACCCAACTGTCCTGATGATTAGCATCTCGGTTTCCTCGATAGTTGCGCAGATAAAACGGTTTGAATACACCATTATCATAAAATGGGATCACATCTCCCAATACTCCCTTTTCTGGACGAAAATATAAGCTCATATCATCACTCTCCTAATGTTGTTAATTTTATATTTTCAAATTTAACTGCTCCGTCTGACACAGCAAAACCAAATTTTCGGTCATGAAGATCATAGGCACGAACACTCATTGCCACTTCATCGTTTACATATACTTCCATCACAGATTCATCCACAAAAATTTCCATCGAATATGTCTGATTTGGAATTAATTCAACAGGACGTTCTAGCTCCACATCATACTGGAATGTCCATCCTCCCTGCTCATGCATACGAATAGCACTTTTGTATTCGATTCTTTGACGCTTAGGATCCAGATAAAAATAATAGCCTCTGGCAAATTCCTGATCTGCCTGAAGTACCACTGCAAATCGCTCGGTTCCAGGTGTAAACGTAAAATCAAGCGACAAACATCCCTGATGCGGCACATCATTCTCACTAATTATTGACGCATATGCAATTGGAGAATCTACGTTTACTGATGTCTGTTCCACTTTCCAATCTCCATTCAACGGAATCCACTTTATTTCATTAGAAACAGTAAGAGCCTTTTTCAGTGCTGGATTTGACCGAACTGCCAATGTTCCATCTTCTCTTGCATAAATTTCATGTGGGACAAGACTTCCGCCCCAATCATACGTTTTATAATCATACCCCTCATGTGTCGGATCTGGATCAAAATTCCACGTATTTTGTGTTCTTGTTGGATTCCATCCAAAAATATAACGATGCTCTCCGTCACTGCATGTCTTTGCTGCATAGAAAGCACGTCCGTCAAATGAATCTGTTTTAGGGCGAATCCATGGACCATTACATGAACGACTCATACGGTAAAGTGTTTGGAAACGGTCTGTAAACTGTGAAAATACAAGATACCACCACCCATTCATATAAAAAAGATCCGGGCACTCGTAAGCAGACATGCTTGACTGCGGTGCATATAGAGGTTCACAGCATGTCCAATGATGAAGATCAGCAGACTTACAAAGTCCTACACATCCACGACGTTTTGTATTTCCCTGATTCTGCGCACAAAGAATCATCCACCAACATTTTTCTTCCTCATTCCAAATCACGTGCGGATCACGCCAGTCTGTCAGCAAATAGATTGATTCATCTGGTCCAAATGTCTCATCTGGATATTTTGTCCAGTTTGTCAAATCTGTACTTGTAGCATGGCACACATATTGACGTTGTGGCTGATCCTCAAATACACAATAATACAGATGATACAGACCCTCTACCTTAATTATACAGCCAGTTCCTCCAAGAATCCCAATTGCCGTCTCCGATTCATAATGAATCAGATCCTTTGTCGTCAAAAGATGCCATCCATACGTTTTATCACTTCCAAAATAAGGATTCCAGTTTTTTAAATAAAATAGCTTAAATTCTCCATTCTCATAATATGGAATCACATCGCCCACACGCGCATGATCCGGTGTATAAAATAACTGCATATAAACAATCCCTTTCTATAATCTGCAAGTGGGCAGGAAAAACGCCTTCCTGCCCACATTTAAATTTTAATAGCTATTCAGACCTACAATTCAATTTTACTTTATATTAATCTGAATAATTTTTACTTCATATACATTTCAGCAATTTCTTCCTGAATAGTAGATCCACCCTGCTCGTTCCACTGAGTTACAAAATCATCAAACGCTTCAATGTCAAGACTTCCAGATATAATTTTTACAAATGTTTCATCCTGTAATGCAAGAAGTGTAGACCAACGCTTCATCATTGTCTTTGTCGGTGCACCTGTATAAACACTCATCTTCATTCCAGCATCACGCAGCTCAGAATAACGTGTCCATGAACCAAACTTCGGTCCCCAACACATTGCATACTGGAATGCCGTCAAATCATCTGGATTTGCACTTCCAGTTTTGTCATATCCTTCGTCTACGTAACGCTTAATACCAACATAGTAACGATATGCCTCTGGCATAAGCTCTTCTGGCTTTAATTCTCCTGCAAATACCTGTCCAATCGTTGTGTTATATCCAATTGCCTTATTCAAATATGGATCAAGAAGTGCATATGTATAATCACACTGATTAATACCAGTTTTTGAATTTACGCCCCATACTTCCAGACTGTCAAGTGTTGCATCTGACTATTGATACGGTCATTGTTAAAGTTAATCAATTTAATCAATGCTTCTGGATGCTCACAGTTTGCATTGACTGCATAAACATAATCGAAATTTGTATAGGAATATGCTGTTGCATCTCCACCTTCCACTGAAGGTGCATTGATAACCATCCATCCACAATCATTATTATTTGCAATCGCATCGCGGCCAGCTCCCCATGATATACCATCTGTTCCATAGAACAGTCCACATGTTCCTGCTGCAACTGCCTCACTAATTGCATCAGTGTCTGATACACCAAATTCTTCGTTAATCAAACCTTCGGAATACATAGCTGCCAACTTCTCAAGAGCATTTCTAGTTTCCTGTGATGTTGGCTCATAGGATACTGTTCCGTCATCATTTGGCATCCACATATATTGAAGAATAGATCCTCCAAATGCGTTGACAACACCTTCTATTGTTCCATATCCAGCATAATCAGACATCTCATTACAAACACCAAGTCCCCATGTATCATCAACACCATTGCCATCTGGATCATCATTCTTAAATGCGCGGGCAACCTCAACAACATCATCAAGTGTCTTAGGAACATCTAAGCCTAACTTATCCAACCAATCTTTGCGAATCCAAAGGAACTGACTTGGAATACGCTCTGCATTACCGCTAGGGATACCATATAAAACATCATTTCTCTTTGCTGCTTCCAAAATTTTTCCACCGTCTGAATTCAGATTTTTCTTTGTCAGCTCTGATCCATACTGCTCTAGCACATCGTCAAGCGGTGCCAGTTTTCCAGCTTCTGCTAACTGCGAATATTCAGCTACTGGCAAATATAAAAGATCTGGAAGATCATCTGATGCAATAGCAAGCGTTACCTTCTGGCTATACTCATCTCCACTTGCACAAATCTGAAAATCAAGTGTAATTCCAAGATTATCGCGATATGCATTATAATACACGTTATTATACTGATTTTCACCATCTGCATAATTTACAGTTGCCGGATTCTGGTTTTTCAGGACAGTCAGCGTAACTGGCTCATCCATAGCCCACTCTGTTAAATTTTCTGCATCTTTTGTCTCATCTGCCATTGCAAAATTTGCCGGAATTGCCGTTGCTGCAAGCATTGCTGCACACATGAGGGATAAATTCTTTTTCTTCATATTAAAAATCCTCCTTTATTTTATGTGTATCCACACATTTTTACATAATTAATACAAACTCATATCAACCCTTTACGCTTCCCACTGTAATACCAGTAACGAAATATTTCTGAAGGAATGGGTAAAATACCAAAACTGGAAGGGTACATAATACAATACCCGCAGACTTTATTGAACGACCCTCCAGATCTGCCAGAGCTGGGTTTGCTGCAATCTGTTCTGGACGAAGATCCGAAGTTTTGAAATTTAATACATGGTATTGAAGAAACGTCATAAGCGGATAATTGTCAGTATGATTGTTGTAAATCATACCATCAAACCACTCATTCCAATGTCCTACAATAATAAACAACGTTACCGTTGCCAGAGAAGGCAGTGATAATGGCAAATAAATTTTTTAAAAGAATTGTCAGCCAGCCTGCTCCATCCACAACAGCTGCTTCCTCAATCTCATCTGGAATACCTCTAAAGAAGTTAAGCATCAGAAGTACATAAAACATCGTGACTGAATTAGGAAGAATCAATGCCCATATGGTATCCAGCATATGAAACTGCTTAATCACAAGATATGTAGGAATGATACCGCCATTGAAAATCATCGTGATCAAGAAAAAAGCTACATAGAACTTGCGGCTCTTAAAATGTTTCTCACTCTTTGATAACGGATAAGCTACAGAAATCGTCATAATCAGATTTAAAACCACACCAAGCACAAGTCTCTTTACTGTTACTAACAATGCCGGAATCAATCCACTCTTTTGAAGCATATAAAGATAGGAACTGATCGTAAACTCCTTCGGAAGGAAGGTAACTGCTCCTGCATTTACCATATTTCTTGATGAAAATGACAGTGCAACAATATTCAACATTGGAAGAAGACATAAAAGTGCAAGCAATGTCAATAATATATAATTAAATATTGCAAAAATCCGCTGACCTTTCGTTGGTTTCATGTTTTTTCTCCTCCCTTCTTTAGAATACTTGATATCCTGCAAACTTTTCAGCAGCCCAGTATCCTGCAACAATCAGCACACACGATACAACCGACTGGAACAAGCCAACTGCTGTTGCTGGGCCAAACTGTGCTCCCAAAATACCCATTCTGTAAACAAATGTGTCAATTATGTCTCCGGTTGAATATACAAGTGGTGAATACAGATTAAAAATCTGATCAAAGCCTGCACGAAGTACATTACCAATAGAAAGAACCGTCATCAGCAATACGATTGGAAGAATACTAGGAATTGCTACATGAATGATCTGACGGAATCTCCCTGCACCATCTAGTGCTGCTGCCTCATAAAGTGCTGGTGAAATACCAGTAATGGCTGCCAGATAAACGATTGTATTCCATCCAAATGTTTTCCATGTATCTGTCACGACCATTGTAAATGGAAACACCTTTTCATTTCCAAGAAAATACACTCGATGCAATCCAATAGCTGCCAAAAAGTTATTCACAATTCCATCCATTCCCAATACGTCAAGAAAAATACCTGCTAAAGCAACCCATGAAATAAAATGTGGTAAATACACGATCGTCTGCAATATTCTCTTGTAAACAATATTTCGAACCTCATTCAGCAAAAGTGCTACTGTAACTGGTACAATAATACCTGCTGCAATTTTCATAATTGCAATAAACAGTGTGTTGTAAATGACTCTTGGGAATGTTGAAAGTGAAAAAATATACTTAAAATTTTCCCATCCGCACCATTCCTGTTCAAAAATGCTATACAGCGGCGAGTAATCCTGAAAAGCAATACTCAACCCTGCCATTGGAATGTACTTAAAAAGCACTACCATCAACACCGCTGGCAAAAGCATCAAATGAAATGGCAGTTCTTTTTTGAAACGTTTTCTTAATTTTCGTCCCGTTTTTGTGCTACTACTCATTTGTTTACGCCTCCTTTTTTTCTTTTATTATATCCGCCCTTGTATCTTGTGTAAATTTAACAATTATGACTTTTATATAACTTTTGTGATGTGTATTTTTATTTATATTCTTGTTTTTTTTCATTTTTCTCTCAAAAAAATGATATGGCATTGCATCAAATGCCATATCATTTTATTCATTTTATCTTATCTCATATTTTAAAATATCTATCTTAACAACACCGTCTGCAACAAATGAAATTTTCTCTGCCTTTAAATCTGTCTTAAAAGTGATACTCATCACCTGCTCACCATCGTTTACAAAAACTTCTGCGCTGAACGATCGATTACAACTCGAAGCTTGAGTGATCCACCGTTGTCTTGCACCTTGCATGAACGCTTATGTACCATTGCAATTCTTGAACCAGAATAGCTTCTGTCAAGCTCAAGCTCAGACTCATGCGGATGGTAACGAAGTGACGTATAATGTTTGTCATCCTGCGCAAAGCGCATTTCAAACATATAATATCTATTTTCTTCACTTTGTGGTGCGATTGAAAGCTCAATATCTGCGATACGTCCACAAACACCCTTAAGCGTCTTTTCTCCAGATATTATTGCATTTGTATATGAAACCATATTGTGGCGGCAAGCATCTAGCTCTCTTACGGGACGCTGGATCAATCTGCCTTTTTTAATAGCCAATTCTCGTGGAATGGTCATCTGCCCAAACCAAGGCTCCTTTTCCGAATGTTGATTGACCGATGCCAGATTTTGCATCCAGCCTATCAAAATCCTGCGTCCGTCTGGTGCAAGCATAGTCTGTGGTGCATAAAAATCAATGCCATAGTCGACTGACTGAGAAGAAATACTGTGAAACTGACCTGTCTGATTATCAAAGTGACCTATCTGACAAACCACTCCGTTTCCATTAGGATATTCAAGCTCCTCTGCCTCCATCTCCATCGTGCTCACGATCAGCACATTTTGCCCATCAAGCGTGAAGAAATCTGGACACTCCCACATTCTCCCGAAGCGATTCATATTTTCTGCCATAACACTTTTAAACTTCCATGAAATGCAGTCTGAGCTTTCGAATAATAGAACGCCTCCGCCATTTGTCTCATTACGACTGACCGTAACACAGCGCCAACTTCCATCTTTCTCTTTCCAAAGCTTCGGATCACGAAAATTCGATCTGTCATATCCTTTTGGAAGCTGATCAGATGAAATTACAGGATTCTTTTCGTACTTTTCATAAACTTCACCATCGCCTGATGCTATGCACTGCTGCTGGATTTCCTTCATAGAACCATCTGACTGTTTCTCCCATGAAACTCCAGTATACAAAAGGATCTGCCTTCCATCATCAAGAGTCTGCGCACTGCCCGAAAAGCAGCCGTTTCCATTGTCATACGGCTGATCCGGTGCAAGTACTGCAGGCTGATATGTCCAATGCAGCAAATCACGCTAATGACATGACCCCAATGCATAGGTCCCCAAAATGGCCTATATGGATTGTATTGATAAAACAAATGATACAACCCGTCATAAAATGAAAAACCATTAGGATCATTTAGCCAGCCCACACGCGGTGTTAGATGAAAAACAGGTCGATTTTCAATCGCAATCTCTGCTTCCTTTTTTATTTCATACACTCGTGCTTCGGATAATTTCTGACTGATCATACCTTCTCCTTTTTGTTATTATCTGCTTACAATCTCTTTCTCAATCTCTGCACGATCTGGCATAACACGAAGTGCACCTTTTCGCGTCGTGATTCTTGCTGCTGCTGCATTTGCAAATGTAAGCATCGATGTCAAATCAGCCTCTGTAAGATTATCTAGTCCATGTTCACAAATATAGTGCAGTACACAACCGCAGAAGGTATCACCTGCACCTGTTGTCTCAATAGTATTTTTCTGCAAAAATGGCTTTATCTCTACAATCTTATCTTCATAATATGCACGGCTTCCTTCCTTACCCATAGATACAAGAATCATTGGAATATTGTAGCGCTCACGAATCCAGTTTACACCATCGGTATAATCTTCTTTTCCGGTAAGCCACTGGATCTCGTTGTCAGAGATTTTTAAAATATTACAATGACCAAGACCATAAAGTACCTGCTCTTTTGCATCATCTAAAGACTTCCACAGCGGTGGGCGAAGATTCGGGTCAAATGAAATAAGCGCATTTGCTTCTTCTGCAATAGAGATTGCTTTTTTTGTTGCAGCGCGTACACCATCATGTGTCATGGACAATGTTCCAAAATGGAAGATTTTAGAGTTTTTGATCAGCTCTGTAGGAATCTCATCTTCCTTTAACATCATATCAGCACCCGGATTGCGGTAGAAAGAAAAGTCGCGATCACCGTCTGGATATGTATGAACCATTGCCAGTGTTGTATGAATTTCAGGATCGCTTAAAAGTCCAGTTGAATCAATTCCTACCTCTGTGATAGCTTCTCTTAACTGCTTTCCAAAGAAGTCATCTCCTACCTTTCCAATAAATGCAGTTTTATGACCAAGCTTTGTAAGCATCGCAAGCACATTACATGGTGCACCGCCTGGATTAGCCTCAAAAAGTGGATTTCCCTGTGCACTTTTTCCATTTTCTGTAAAATCAATCAAAAGTTCGCCAAGTGCTGTTACATCATACTGTTTCATTTTATTTTATACCTCCAATATCTAATTGATCACTTTTTTTCATCTGCTACACTTGCCTTCCACATCATTTCTTTTTGTAATGCCTTATACTTAGATGCTCCATGATTGCTCACATAAAAAGAATCTATCCTAATGATGTTGGTCAGTGATTTCAAAAGCGTCTCTCTCCTTTCGATTTCTTCTGGCGTATCGTTAATGCCTTTTGCGAGCGGCACTCGTATAATCACCGGAATGTTCAAATCAGAAAGCCGCTTTAAATTCTTCGGCATATTTTTATAGCAAATGCCTTGATACACAGATGCCTTCTCTGGATTCAAAATTTTAACATCCACCAAAAACAAACCGACATACGGCAACAGTGGCTCTATTTTCTCCCACATAACCTCAAGTGTTGTGTCAAGACAGACAGAAATTTTCTTTTCTGCACATTTTGGAAGAATTTCTTTAAGAAATGCACTTTGCAAAAGCGGTTCTCCTCCTGAGAAAGTGACCCCGCCGCCATCAATATAGCAATCCACATCCTTTTCAATTTCTGTCATCACTTCCTGAACTGTCATAGTTCTTCCACACAGACGAAGAGCCTCTGACGGACAGTTTTCTGCGCAGCTTCTCATTTGTTCACAATCCCTACAGATCTTAAGATCTGGCTCATAAAGAACGTGGTTTTGTGTGTTTGGCCGTGTTTTCTTCTTAAATGTATATCGGATACATTTTTTACACATCGTCCGCAGCCAATACATTGCGCTTCATAAAACATAAGCTGCGGCTTTGCATATTGGGACTCTGGATTATGGCACCACAGACAGCTCATATGACATCCTTTTAAAAACACTGTTGTTCTAATTCCTGGTCCGTCATGGATCGAAAAGCGCTGAATATCCATAACCATTGCTGTTTGTTCCACCTTTGCCTCCATTCTTGTCAGCTGATTCGATTGATAATATGATCCTGAAGTTCTTTATCAAGCTCTGTAAATCTTGCCTGAAAGCCCCAGACTCGCACAATCAAATCCTGATGCTTTTCGGGATGAAGTTGGGCATCTAAAAGCTCCGCCTTATCATACATAGTAAGGCTCAAGACCGGAATCTTCTTTTTTTCGGAATGCACGCAAAAGTGTATCTATGATTTTTATGCGGATTCTGCACCTACTACGACTTAGAGCCAGCTTTTGTTGAAGCGTCAGA
>ENA-OQAZ01000240-OQAZ01000240.1-human-gut-metagenome-genome-assembly--contig:-NODE-240-length-31217-cov-5.506948_pt1 | contig 31217 bp, 50 predicted proteins | sample MGYA00242737_ERZ504531 | MGnify/ENA primary metagenome ERZ504531 (study PRJEB26092, sample SAMD00036244) | human gut metagenome | host: Homo sapiens | study: EMG produced TPA metagenomics assembly of... | reverse complement strand
CGCAGGCGTAGTCCGGCACCACATTGCCGGCCACGCCGCCCTGCACCCTGCTCAGCTGCCAGGCCCCGGTCTGGTGCAGCTGCACGGCATAGCTCTCGTTCAGGATGCCCTTTTCGCCGTTGATGAGCGGATACTCGCCGTCCGGGGTAAAGCCCAGCACCGGGATCTCCCCGCCGTGGGCCTTGTAGTACAGCACGTCCCGGTCGTTGGTCTCCTCGTTCAGGCCGAACAGCAGCCGGACACGGCGGTTGAGCGGGATGCCCAGATCCCGGATGGCCTTCAGCGCGAACAGGCTGGCCACCACCGGGCCTTTGTCGTCAATGGCACCCCGGCCATACAGCCTGCCGTCCTCGATCTCGGCGGCGTAGGGCGGGTGATGCCAGCCCTCGCCCTCGGGCACCACGTCCAGATGCCCCAGCACCGCCACCATCTCGTCCCCGGTGCCGATCTCGCACCAGCCAATGTACCGATCCATGTCGGTGGTCTCAAAGCCAAGCTCACGGCAGAGGGTCAGCGCCTCGGCAAAGCAGGCATCCACCTCCTCGCCAAAGGGCTTGCCCGGCAGCGGGTCAGCCTCCACACTGCGCCTGCGCACCAGCCGCTGGAGCGCCGCCACCATCTGGGGCCGCAGCGCCGCCACGGCCTCGTTCAGTTTTTTGTCCATACGTTCCACCCCTTTTGTGATTCATTTCACAGCTTGTATTATAGAACGATTGCCCCCGCTCCACAAGCCCCCAGTTCCACGAAAAAACGCCCCCGCATACTTCATCAGAAGTATCCGGGAGCGCTCGGTTTCAATTGAAAATTGTCAAATCCTATGATATACTGTTTTTAATGCTGGTAACAGCAGGAAAAAAGGTGCTGTCTGCAATGCAGGTGGTCATGCTTCTCGCTCCTGGTGTGCTTACAACGCCGCGCAAGCGGCAATGTTGCTCCGGGAAACGGAACTTTTTTGATTTTGTACCCTTTCCCGGAGCCTTTCAGGCGAAGGAGGGATGTCGAATGTCTCTGACAGAAGTTTGTGCTCTGTTGACGGTAGTGATCAGCCTGCTGGCTCTGCTTGTCACGGTCGCGAAAGCCGCATTTGATGCTGGCTGGAAGATTTCTCACGAGAAGAGCGATAAAAACAAAGAAGATTGACCGCCACAGTTCCCCAACTCAAACGGTCAATCTTTTTTGATCCACTAGAAACGGGAAGCTGACCAAACATTGCTCGTCAGCACCTTTTCTATTTGTAGTATAGTCAATTTTAAACGATTTGTCAAGGGATATCCACCACTGTCAGACTGCCGTTTTTTCGCTCCACAAGCCCCCAGTTCAGTGGAAAAGGCTTGACCTCTAGCAGTAGGTACATTATCATGTATATTAAGAGGTGATGCACGATGACGACCACCAAGGATGGCAACGCTGTCCTGCTTCCCGAGGAAGATTACAGCGGCATTGCGGAAACGCTTTATCTCGTCTCCGTGCCGGGAATGCAGGAAAAGCTCATGGCGGCCAAGGCCGAACCGCTAGAAGATTGTGTTGACGAATCGGCTGTGGAATGGCAGCCATCAAGATTTTAAGCCTTTGGACACATTACGAAAGATGACCCGAAAACGGACTGTTTTGCAGTTCGTTTTTTTTTTTCAAATTTTTTTGAAAAAAAGTGAAAGGATTTCGCGCGGCGTGTATTTAAGGAAGTAAGAGCATCTATTTTTGCCGGAGCTCCACTTCCGGCCCAAAGAAAGTGAGGGACCTCCTATGAAGAAACGACTTATCAGCTTCTGGTGGCGCTGTGCATGGCGGTAACGCTCCTGCCTGTGTCGGCAATCACAGCGTGGGCGGAGGAAGGCGGCTCCAACTTGAAACCTTTACAAATTCAGTCTGGTTATCCGGTTCTCGTTGGTATAACTCCTACACCCAATCCTGATGGGCACAATATTTATACCGGTGATGGCTGGAGCTATGATTTTACGGCTAAAGTTTTGACCATCGCCCCCGAAAGCCACACTACCTATAATTTGATAGCTCGCGGAGGCATCCGTCAGGATCCAAGCAGTATTGCATGTTCTGTCATCATAGGGGGAAACGCAACGATTGAAAATGGTGATTTTGGGGACATTCGAAATCCTGGTTCCAGTATTACCAATTATGGCACTATAACGAGTGGCGTTTACTCAATGCCCGTTGTAAATCATGGTATAATTACCGGCGGCACGTTTAGTTCTACCGTTACCAACAATGGCACCATAAAGGGCGGCATTTTTCGTGAAAAACCAACAGGTGGCACTGTCCATATCGGCTATACCTTGAATGTGAATTTCCCGGAGAATGGCAGCTATGAGTGTATCGATGCAGGAATCAATTATTTCGGCAACAGCGGTTATGTCATTCCCAATTCCAACCATAATACCAGCATCACCATCTATATTTTTCTTAAAAACAGTCAAGCAATATTATTTCCTATTGATGTTACATTCGGAGACACAAACGACACACATTGTTTGTTAGAAGATTGGGCACCAAGTGCAAGTGTAAGATATTACGATGATGGTAGAGGTTGTTTTTCTGTCACCTTCACCGCACCACCCGCCACTGCGGCCACCGTTACCCTGAGCATGCTGACCCGGCTGGTGATCGATAAAGCCGGCTACCCCGTTGGCACCAAGGGCGGCACCCGGGATTACAGCGGCGACGGCTGGAAGTTTGAAAATGGCACGCTGACGCTGGAAAGCGGCAGTTATGATTTTTCCGGTGAGGAAAACGCACTGGGCCCCCTGAACCGAGTGTCCAGTTGGTGGTTGAACCGGTGCCAAGCTGACCGGCGGCGCGTTCAAAAACGAGCCCACTGGTGAAGGTGCAGGCACATTCAAAACAGTCACCCTGAACGGAACCGGTTCTATCACAGCAGTCAATGGTCTTGCGTCCGGCGACTGGGGCAACACGCTTTATGCAGTCCAGACCGGGAATAATACCATTACCGCCAGTGAGCCTATCCGGGATATCAACCGCATTTTATTGGAAAACGATGATTCTCTATATCCGAATTCTTCCAACAAAAAAACCGTGTGCATCAATATAGAATCTCTTGGTTATATGAGTGCTCTTGATCCGGAAGCGGATATCATACTGAACCAGGCTTCCCATGATTTGCCCCTTATCATGGCCAGTGATGGCACACCGGTTATAGTCGATGCTCCTTTTGAGGTCGATGGCAATTATTATAATTATTATGGTGACGGCTGGAAGGTTAATAAAGTATACGATGGCATGAGCCATGGCACACTGTATCTGACCGGCGGAAAAACCTACAACTTCCGATTTACCGACCCCGTCCATAAAACCGGCCAGTTGGATGCAGTGAAATGCGGCATCCTCAATGAGGCAGTATCATTGAAGATGGTGTTTTCCATAATGCCGTAGCAAATGGTTTGCCCAACAGCACTTCGAGCACGACCCCTAGAATCAAAGGCGGCACATTTGCAGCCGGTCTGTATTATAACAACGGCGAGATAACCGGCGGCGCATTCAACGGAAAAGACGACAGCTTTCTCACCCATGAAACCGTGCTGAGTGGAAATTATCGCTCTGTTACCGTGAATGGTGGAGCCATCGTGAAGGTAAACGACACGCGTCCTCTCGTCCCCGGTGAAACTGGCTATGATTTGGTTCAGGGCTCCGCATGGGATCTGTATTCCTACGCAGGCACCGTCCTCACCGTAGAAGCGGATGCAGATATTACAAATATCAACGGTCAGGAAATCGGCAAGGCATTCACCAGCTACTACCTGAACGGTGAAACCAACAAAAAAGTGGTATGCTTTGAGATGCCCGACAGCGATGTGGAGTTGAACTCGACCAAAATCGTTGTTCCCGACCCGAAGCCCGAACCCAAACCCGAACCCGAAGCCTCCACCTACACCCTGACGGTGAAGGGCGGCACGTTCACCTACAACGGCGGCGAAGCATGACCAGCGCCAGCGTGCCGGTGGATGCCGAGGTCAAGGTGACGCTGAACCAGAGCGCCGTGCCCGAGGGCATGGTGTTCGACCTGTGGGCCATGGATGAAGCCAGCCTGCTGGGCAACCCGGCGGTCGCCTACAACCAGGAGAGCTTTACCATCGGCGGGCAGCGTGGCCAAGGGCAGCATCGTCACCGTGGAAGCCAGTACCGGGATGCCACCATCGAGAGCGAGCCCAGCATTCTGGGCACTGCCGCCATCATCGGCGTGGCCGGTGCAGGCACAGCAGTCATCGTGTGGCAGGGCTACCGCATCGGCATGGAGCTGTACGAGAAGTATTTCCAGCCCACACCGGAAGAAGATGCGGTGGTCGAACCCACGCTTGAAAGTCAGATGACAGATCCGATTTCCTGAAAGCGGGCTCACCCTCTCAGTCTCGCTTTGCTCGACAGCTCTCCCAAAGGGAGAGCTCTTGACAAACCGATATAAAAACAGCGCCGCTCCATCGTTTCCGGTGGGGCGGCGCATTTTTGCGGTTCAATCCCGGCGCAAAGGCAGGGTAAGGGACATTTTCTGGTAGGCAATGCGGGGCGTGCCGTCCTCCACATGGATGATGCCGCATCTGGTAAAGCCGTTTTCTTCCAGCAGGTGCTGCATGATCTTGTTGTCGGCGTGGGTGTCGGCCCGCAGGCTCTCGCAGTGTTCCAGACACCAGGTGATCACAGCGGCGGCAACGCCGGGGTGCCTGCCCGCCGAAGCCAGCCGGTGGATGGTGCCGTAGGGCAGGGTATCGTTCAGCCACTTGCCATCCTCGATCCGGCATAGGTGGGGTCCGGGCCAAGGATAAAGGCAAACACGCCCTCCAGCTCGCCGTTTACAAGGTAGAGGAAGAGCCGGTTGGAATCAATATCCTCTTCCAGCAGCTCCTGCGGCGGAAAATGATCTCCCACTGGGTGGGGTTGCCGGAATCCGCCATCGCCTGCCGGGCGCGGGCATAAATTTTCAGGATCGCATCCAGATCTGCACGTCTTGCTCCACGAAACATCTTCATCCAACCTCTCTTCCGGCAGGCCGCTGCCCGCCCTGATCGTTCTGCTTTAATATAACACAAAACGGCCCTCTCCGTCAAAGCCTGCTGCAAAGGCGGAGAGGGTCGTTTACGGATGCGCTTATGTGCGCTGGCTGCGTGCCCGGCGGTACTCCCGGGGGCTCTGGCCATACCGCTCATGGAACAGGCGGTAGAAGTAGCTGGTGTTCTCGTAGCCCACCTGGGTGATGATCTGCTGGATGTTCAGGTCGCTGCGGCGCAGCAGGCGGGCGGCGGTCTCCATCCGGTGCTTCTGCAGCAGCTCCTTATAGGTCTTTCCGGTCTGGGCCCGGACGCACTCGCTGACATACGCCAGCGAAACGCCGTAGCTGCGGGCCACATTGGAAAGGCTTGCTTCGCGGTAATTCTGGGTGATCTCCTGTAATGCCGCCTGGACCAGCGCTTCGCGGCTGACCGCCTCGCCGCGCGTTTCCAGCGGGAAATTCTTGGTCTGTACCATAGCGTAAAACCCTCCGTTGCGGCAGCGGCGGGCGGGGACAGGGGGATGCCGGACACCCGCCGCAGCCAGTTCATCAGGCTTTCTGGGGAAGCCTTTCTGCCTATAATACGGGCGGGGCACAGAAATAATTGCAAATAGCTCAAATTTTTACAGAAACAAAAGATCAGAACATATTTTCGTTATGATAACGCCCGCTGCGGACGAACTCCACCCACTCGGCCAGATTCACGGCGTGGTCGCCGATGCGCTCCAGGTACTTGATGACCATGAGCAGATCCAGGGCGGCATCCACCTTGCCGGGGTCGGCGGCGATCTCCTGCGCCAGCGTATGCTTGATGGCGTTGAAATCATAGTCCACCTCATCGTCGGCGGCAATGACCCTGAGGGCGGCCTGCTCATTCTCAGAGGTCAGGGCATTCAGGGCATCCAGGATCATCTTGTGCGCCTTCTGGCCCATCCTGATGGCCTGGCTCACAGCAGGGTCACCCTCCTTGCGGACAATGACCAGATGGGGGATGATCTCCGCGATATCGGCGGCATGGTCGCCGATGCGCTCCACATCCGTGACCACCTTCATGGCGGTGGAAATGCGGCGCAGGTCACCTGCCACCGGCTGCTGGCGGAGCAGCAGGGTCATGCAGCGGTGCTCAATGTCCCGCTCCATGTTGTTGATGCGGCCATCGCCCTGCGCCACGGCGGCGGCAGCCTCGGCATCGGCGGTGCAGAGGGCTTCCATTGCAGCTTCCACGGCATCGGCAGCGTTCTGCCCCATCTCGGCCAGGGCCGTTTTCAGGGCGGCAAGGTCGTTTTCGTATTGTGTACGGTTGCTCATTGCGTTTTTCTCCTTAGCCGAACCGGCCCGAAATGTAATCCTCGGTGCGCTTATCCTGCGGGGTGCTGAAGATCTGCGCCGTGGGGCCAGCTTCCACCAGCTCGCCCAGCAGGAAGAAGGCGGTGCGGTCGCTGATACGGGCTGCCTGCTGCATGTTATGGGTCACGATGACCACAGTGTAGTTCTTTTTCAGCTCGCTCATCAGCTCCTCCACCTTCATGGTGGAGCCGGGGTCCAGGGCGCTGGTGGCTCATCCATCAGCAGGACTTCGGGCTTGACAGCCAGGGCACGGGCAATGCACAGGCGCTGCTGCTGGCCGCCGGAAAGGCCCAGGGCACTCTTTTTCAGGCGGTCCTTGACCTCGTTCCAGAGGGCGGCACCCTTCAGGGAGCTTTCCACCAGCTCGTCCAGCTCTGCCTTGTTATGCACACCGTGCAGCTTGGGGCCGTAGGTGATGTTATCGTAGATGCTCATGGGGAAAGGGTTGGCCTTCTGGAACACCATGCCCACCCGGCGGCGCAGCTCGGTGGGCTGCATCTCGCGGGCAAAGATGTCCTGCCCTTTCAGGCGGACATCGCCTCGATGCGGACCCCGGGCACAAGGTCGTTCATCCGGTTCAGGGTCTTCAGGAAGGTGGACTTGCCGCAGCCGGAGGGGCCGATGAGGGCCGTGATCTCCCGCTCGCCCATGTCCAGCGAAATATCTTTCAGCGCCTTGAAATCCCCGTACCAGAGGTTCAGGTTTTTGGCTGTGAGAATGGGTGATACGTTTTCCATAGTTTTCCTCGAGATTTCCTCGTGTATTAAACCCCTCAGTCGCGGCTATGCCGCGCCAGCTCCCTCTGAGAGGGAGCCTTTTGCGTTGCGGGCAGGATAAGCCTCCCTCCGTGAGGGAGGTGGCATCGCGCAGCGATGACGGAGGGAGTTATTTACAGCTTCTGTTTCAGTTTGGTTTTGGCCAGCCGGGCTGCCAGATTGATGGCAAGCACCAGCACCAGCAGCACTGCACCAATGGCCCAGGCGGAGTCGAAATCGCCGTCCTCAAAGGCACGGAGGTAGAGCAGCACCGACAGGGTGGCACCGTTGGAGGTGTAGGCCTTGAGCACGCCGTTGGCAATGACCTCGCAGCACCGGCGGTGAAGAGCAGCGCGGCGCTTTCGCCCACGATTCGGCCCACAGCCAGGATGCAGCCGGTCACGATGCCGTCGATGCTGCAGGGCAGCACGATGGTGCGGATGATGTGCCACTTGCCCGCGCCCAGACCCAGCGCGCCCTCACGGTAGCCTGGGGCACCGTTTTCAGGGATTCCTGGGTGGTGCGGATGATGGTGGGCAGGTTCATGATCACCAGCGTCAGGCTGCCGGAGAGCAGGCAGGTCTGGAAGCCCAGCGTCTGGGCGAACACCAGCATACCCACCAGACCGTAAATGATACTGGGGATGCCCGCCAGCGTCTCGTTGGTGAACTCGATCACCGAAATGACCTTGCGGTTCTGGGCGTACTCGGTCAGATAAACGGCCGCGCCCACACCCAGCGGCAGTACGATCAAAAGCGTCAGCAGGATGACATACAGCGTGTTGAGGATCGCAGGCAGGATGCCGTCCGTGCCCTTGAGCACACTGGCGGTGGTGGTCAGGAATTTCCAGCTGATGTGCGGGATGCCCCGCACCAGCACCATGCCCAGAATGCCTGCCACCAGTACGATGACCAGCACAGCCGAGGCCCGGACCAGCGCGTTCATCACGCGGTTCCAGGTGCGGCGGGAGGCAGAAGCACTGTTATTCATCGCGCTTTCCTCCCTTCAGCACCACATTGAGCAGGATATTGATGCCCATGATAAAGACGAACAGCACCAGCGCAATGCTGAACAGCGCCTGTTTCTGCAGGCCGCTGGCGTAGCTCATCTCCTTGGCAATGGCGGTGGTCAGGAAGGTGACGCTGCGGAACAGGCTGTCCGGCATGTTGGGGCTGTTGCCAGCCACCATCATCACGGCCATGGCCTCGCCGATGGCGCGGCCGATGCCCAGCACGATACCGGCGGCAATGCCGCTCCTGGCAGCGGGGACGCTGACCTTGAACCAGGTCTCGACATCCGTTGCGCCCAGAGCCAGGCTGCCCTGCTCATACTCCGGCGGCACAGCGTTGAGCGCTGTGACCGACACCGACACGATGCTGGGCAGGATCATCACCGCCAGCACCACAATGGCGCTCAGCAGGCAGGCACCGGAGGCCCTGCCAAAGGTCCTGGCCACGGCGGGCACCAGCACCTGCATGCCCAGCAGGCCGAACACCACGCTGGGGATGCCGCTCAGCAGCTCAATGGCGGTCACGACCACGGTGCGCACCTTCGGGCCTGCGGCCTTGGAGAGGAACACCGCCGTCAGCAGGCCGATGGGCACACCGATCACGGTGGCACCCAGCGTGCCGTAAACGCTGGACAGGATGAAGGGCAGGATGCCGTAGGCCGGGTCGGCAGCGGTGGAAGCCCACCGGGTGCCGAACAGGAACCGGAACAGCCCGATCTCCTGGATGGCAGGCACACCGGAGAGGACCATGTACACCGAGATCAGGAGCACACAGCCCACCGCCAGAATGCCGCAGAGGAAGAAGATGAAGTTCATCACCGCTTCCAGCCACTCAGCAGGGGTTCTGGGGAGAGAAATCTTTTTGTTGTTCATAGCATCATTGCTTTCCGCAATTACTCATTCACAGGAACAGCACCGGCAGTGCGGATCAGGTCAGCAGCATCGGCACTGGTGGCAAAGTCGAAGAAGGCCTGTGCCTGCTCAGACAGGGTGACAGACTTGTTGGTGACGAACACGAAGGGACGCTGCACCTCGTAGCTGCCGTCCTTGACGGTCTCCTCGCTGCATTCCACGCCGCCAACGGTGACCATCTTCACGGTGTCGCCCACAGCGGACAGGGAAGCGTAGCCGATGGCCAGAGGGTTGGCCTCAACCGCGCTGATGACAGCACCGGTAGCGGTCAGCTCCTGCGCGTACTTGCAGCTGTCCTTGACATCCACGATGCTCTCAAAGCCATCACGGGTGCCGGAGCCAGCCTCACGGCCGATCAGAACGATCTCGCCGTCGTCGCCGCCGACTTCAGACCAGTTGGTGATCTCGCCGGTGAACATCTGTTTGAGCTGGTCAACGGTCAGGTCCTCCACCTTGCTTGCATTGTTGACGATGATGGCGATGCCGTCCAGAGCGATGGTGGTGCCATCCACGTCAGCCTTCTCGTCGTCCTTCAGGGCACGGGAGGACAGGCCGATGTCCAGGGTCTTATCGGCAGCACCGGTGATGCCTGCGCCGGAACCGGTGGGGTCGTAGCTGATAGTGACACCCGGCTCAACCTCAGCAAAGCCTTCGGTCAGGGCAGCGATAACGTTCTTCATGGAGGTGGAACCACCGGCAGCAACGTTGCCGGACAGGGCAGCAGCGGTGGAAGAAGCAGTGGAGCCTGCAGCGGTAGAGGCAGAAGAAGAAGCAGAGCCGCCGCAGGCGGTCAGGGCAGCAGCGGCAGCAGCAGCACCGCAGACAGTGAGAAACGAACGACGTGTGATCTTTTTCATAATATTTGTCCTCCAAACATCCGGGATTTCCGCTCCCGGCTCTTGTTTTCGTGTTTTCCTTGGGTACGGCACTATTGTATCCCAGTCGGTAAGCCGCTTCGACCACAAGCGGGAAAAATCGTGGTAAATTGTTTGGACATGTTTTTGCCCCAATGTAAAATTTGGGCGCAAAAAAAGCCCGGGGTGCGGGTGCACCTCGGGCTCTTTGGGGGGATATCAGACTTTATCGACAGCGGAGACTGTCACCTTGCCGTCACTCGTCAGAGCAAACTCAGCTGTCCTGCCTTGCAGGGTCACATACAGCTTGAAGGGTACGCCCTGCTTAAAAGAACCGTACCCACTGGCCTTTGCACGGAACTGCGGCACATAAGTCTTTGTCAGTTTAGAGGAGATTTCCTCTTTTCCATTGGTCAGTTCCAGCGCGGTCTTATCAATTTTTGCCGCAAAGACACCGGCAAAATTGTATTTGATCTCGCTGGCTGCACCATTGTACCGAATCCGCACATTGGGTTTGCAGAGGTAGCCGTTGGCGTTCTCATTGCCCACGACCTCATCACCAGTGATGGTCATGTTGCCGGTCATGGTCACTTCAAACTCACCCAGCCCGATGGTTGCGGACGGGATCTTGCTGCCGCCCCCATCGCAGCCGGTGAGGACACCAGCGGCAGAAGCGGCCAGCACAGCGGCGGCAGATGCTTTCAGAAAATCACGGCGGGAAAAAACATTACGCATCAGAAATTCCTCCATCTCAGATCTGGTTTATTCCTATCACCATAGTACCATATTTACCCAGACTGTCAAGGGACAGAATTCAACCTCTCAGAACTGCACCTCCACGCCATCGGGGCGGTAGAAGGTGACGTTCCTGCGCCACTGGGGCTCGCCCATGGTGCGGCGGTAGCAGTCTGCCAGCTGCCGCACAGCCTCCTCGGGGCTGCGCACCTTTCCGCCGCAGCAGGGGAGCACCAGCACCCGGAACCAGGCATCAAAGAGATGCTCTGTCCAGCCGGTGTCCTTGGCCCCGCACCGGGCGTAAAAGCCAGGCGGCGCACAGCCATAGCCTCATCCTCGGCTTTTTCGGGGCACTCCGCTTCAATGAGGATGGCCTGCGCGCCCTTCTCGTGGTCAGGCAGGGCGGCCAGCAGAGCGGCTCCGATGCCGCCGGCCCGATACTGGGGCAGAACGGCAAAGTAATCCAGCTGGCTCACCTCACAGCCCACGGGCCGCACCATCAACAGATACGCCACCAGCGCGTCGTCCTCATACACGCCCCAGGTGTGGGCGGTACCGGCGGCCTCGCTGTTCAGGATCATACTCAGGGGCTTCAGCTCTCCGGCAGGAAAATCCCGGCGCATCTCGTTCAGGTAAACGTTCGTCAGCTCTTCGGCGGTCAGCAGCCGCCAGGTCAGGCTCTCAGTTCATACGATACGGGTTCCTTTCTGGTAGACCGCCTGAATATTCAGCTCCTTGTCCGCCAGGATCACATTGCCGTAGCGGCCTGCAGCCAGACTGCCGTAATCATTGTCGATGCCAATGCTCTTGGCGGGGTTTTCGCTGGCGGCGCGGACAGCGCTTTCCAGCGGGACATTCATCTCCAGCACGGCACGCTTCATGCAGTCGTACAGGCAGGTGGCACTACCCGCAATGGTGCCGGGGTGCTCGGTCAGGGTGGCGCGGGGGCCGCTGACCGTGACCGCCTGACCGCCCAGGCTGTACTGGCCGTCGGGCAAGCCGCAGGCCATCATGCTGTCGGCGATCAGGATGACATGGTCATCCCCGAAGGTGTTGAAGGTGAACCGCACCATGGCCGGTGGATGTGGACATGATCGGTGATGAGCTCCACCTCCGCGCCCCGTTCCAGCGCCGCAATGATGGGGCCGGGCTCCCGGTGGGTGATGCCGGGCATGGCGTTGTACAGGTGGGTCATGTGGGTCGCGCCTGCGTCAAAGGCGGCGTTGGCGGTGTCGTAGCTGGTGCAGGTGTGGGCAATGGAGATCCGCACCTCATCATGGCAGGCAGCAATGAACTCCAGCGCACCCGGCTCCTCCGGGGCGATATCCACCAGCTTAATCAGGCCGTTTGCCCGCTTCTGCAGGCGGCGGAACATTGCAACATCCGCCTTGTGGAGATACTCCGGGTTCTGGGCACCCACCTTGTTGGGGCTGATGAAGGGCCCCTCCATGTTGATGCCCACAAGGTCTGCGCCTCTGCCGTTCTGATGGGCGGCGGCAGCTCCATCACACCGTTCAGGATCTCTTCCGAGAAAGTCATGGTGGCGGGCAGATGGCCAGCACGCCCTTACCGGCCTCAAAATCGGCCAGGGTCTGGATGGCTTCTTCATTGCCGTCACAGAAATCCTTGCCCATAGCACCGTGGAAGTGGATATCCACCAGGCCCGGCAGAGCGTAAGCGCCCTTGGCATCCACGATCTCCTCGCCTTCCTCCGGCTGTGCAAAGGGCACGATGCGCCCCTCCCGGATGGTCAGGCTCCCCTCCTCAAAGGTGTGGCGGGGGGTATAAATCAGAGCATTTTTGATGATCATATTCTTATTCTCACGCTTTCCTTCGTGCAACCTCTCAGTCGGGCTTGCGCCCGCCAGCTCCCCTTGTAGGGGAGCCTTTGGCAAAAAGATTCACTGAAATCGGCTGCCAAGGCCTCCCCTCATTAGGGGAGGTGGCATTGCGCAGCAATGACGGAGAGGTTTCATTACAGCAGGCTCAGTGCTTCCTCATCGGCCACAAGGATGCAGTCGGGGTGCATCTGCAGGATGGAGCCCGGGCACTCAGGGGTCACAGGGCCGGAGACGACCGCCTTGACTGCCTTGGCCTTTGCCAGACCGTTGGCCACCACCAGCACCTTGCGGGCCTGCATGATGGTCTTGATGCCCATGGTGTAGGCCTGCTTGGGCACCAGATCCTCGTTGCCGTCAAAGAAGCGCTTGTTGGCCTCGATGGTGGCAGGGGTCAGATCCACGCAGTGGGTCTCCAGCTCAAAAGCCTCGCCCGGCTCGTTGAAGCCGATGTGGCCGTTGGGGCCAAGGCCCAGCAGCTGCAGGTCGATGCCGCCCACGCTGTGGATGATCTCATTGTACTTTTTGCAGGCATCCGCAGCATCGGGGTTGGTGCCGTCGGGCAGATGGATGGCCTCGGGGCGGATGTTGACCTTGTCAAACAGGTTCTTGTGCATAAAGCTCCAATAGCTTTCGGGGTGCTCCTTGGGCAGGCCGCGGTACTCGTCCAGATTGACGGTGGTGACCTCAGAGAAATCCAGGTCGCCCTTGTTGTACCAGTCCACCAGCTGAGCGTATGCGCCAACAGGGGTGCCGCCGGTCGCCAGACCCAGCACGCAGTTGGGCTTCATAATGACCTGTGCGGAGATGATGTTGGCAGCCTTGCGGGACATATCCTTGTAATCCTTTGCACGAATGATCTTCATAATGGGGAACCTCCTGTTATTTTGCTTTGTTGTTTTCAGTATAGCACGTTTTCCGGCCAAAAGGGTAGCCGGTTTGTGAACAAAACAAAATGCCGCCGAAAGCGGGGCGTAAACGCCCGCCCTCAGCGGCATTTTTACAGTTTGGGAATGGATGCGGAAGCAACCAGCCTTCCGCGCAAAAGCGTGCTCAGAAGGATGCTTACAGCATCTTCTTCAGCTCATCATACACGAACTGCACCTTGGTGCCGATGATGACCTGGCAGGTGGTCTTGTCGGGGCGGATGACGCCGGCAGCGCCAGCAGCCTTCACAGCCTTCTCATCCACAGCGGTGTAGTCCTTAATGGTGAAGCGCAGGCGGGTAGCGCAGTAGTCCACGCTGGAGACGTTCTCCTTGCCGCCGATGGCCTTCAGCACGCCAGCAGCAACCTCAGTGTAGTTGTTGTTGGCCAGAACAACCTTCTTCTCAGCCTCTTCGGCATCCTCGTCCTCACGGCCGGGGGTCTTCAGGTCGAACTTGGTGATGGCGAAGTAGAACACGAAGTAGAACACCACGAATGCAGCGATGCCCAGAGGAATGATCATCCAGGTCTTAGCAGCTGCAGGCAGAGAAGCGGAGAACACCAGGTCGGTAGCACCTGCGGAGAAGCAGAAGCCAGCACGGAAACCGGAGTAGTAGGTGATGATGGTGAAGATGCCGTACAGAGCGGAGTACACAACGTACAGCGGGAAGCACAGGAACATGAAGCCGAACTCGAAGGGCTCGGTAACGCCGCAGACGAAGGCGCAGATGGCAGCGGACAGAACCAGACCGATGGCAGCCTTCTTGTTCTTGGCGGTACGGACCATGGCCAGTGCAGCACCGGCGATACCGAACATCATGCAGGGGAAGAAGCCGGACATGTACATACCCAGGCTCCAGCCCACGTCAGCAGAGGTCTCGCCTGCCCAGAAGTGGGACAGGTCGCCCAGGCCGATGGTGTCGAACCAGAACACGTTGTTCAGAGCGTGGTGCAGGCCGGTGGGGATCAGCAGACGGTTCAGGAAGGCGTAGATGCCAGCGCCGATGCCGTCCATGCCAGCGATACCGTTGCCAATGGCGACCAGTGCATCGAAGATGACGGGCCAGACGAACAGCAGAACGACAGAAACAACGATGGAGATCAGGCCGGTGGCGATTGCGACGAAGCGCTTGCCGGAGAAGAATGCCAGCCAGTCAGGCATCTGAGTGCTCTTGAACTTGTTGTAGCAGGCTGCACCCACCACAGCGGCCAGGATGCCGATGAAAGAGTTGCCGGCCACCTTCTGGAAAGCGATGTAGGTAGCGGTGCCCTCTTCCAGGGTGCGCACCATGCTGACCACGCCGGGGCTCAGCAGCTGCTGCATCATCAGGTAGCTGACCAGGCCAGCCAGACCAGCGGTACCGTCGTGGTCATCAGCCAGACCAACAGCGGCACCAATGGCGAACAGCATGCCATGTTATCGATCAGAGCGCCGCCTGCCTTGACCAGCAGGAAGCCAACAGTGTAAGCTGCGCCGGAGGTTGCAGCACCGGGAACACCCATGACACCCGGGGCCAGGCATAACCGAGACCCATCAGGATGCCGCAGATCGGCAGCACAGCGACGGGAAGCATCAGAGCTTTGCCCAGTTTCTGGAGATACTTCATCATAAGACACATTCCTCCTTAAAGAATGTTGTTGTTATGGAGGCCTCTGGTTGCAGGCTGTCCATAATTGCGTAACAATATTTTAACACATCCTCCGAAAAAAAGAAATAGGGTCTGCGCCTGTTTTCGCAATTTTGCACCAAAAATCCTTGAATTCGCATCTTTCGTGAAAAACTTTTTGGAATTATTGCGCATTTCAGAGCAGGATTTTGAAAAAACTTTTCTTTTGCCTTTCTCTCCAAACCGCTTGCATCCCGCGCCGGAATCGGGTACTATACTTATAAATAAAAACACAAGACCCAGGGAGGTTCTTTTTTATGGAATGGACAGATATCCGCCTGACCGTGGCCAAGGCCGATGCCGACAATGCCGAGCTGTTGCCACCATGATCGCCGAGGGCGGCATCTATATCGAGGATTACAGCGACATCGAGCAGCAGGTAGCCGAGATCGCCCATGTAGATCTGATCGAACAGGAGCTGCTGGACAAGCCCCGTGATACTGTGATCATCCACATGTATCTGGAGCCGGGCGCTTCCCCCGTGGAGACGCTGGCTCTCATCCAGGCCCGGATGGAAGCGGCAGGCATCGCCTACACCGTGGAGACCGAGGGCGTGGAGCAGGAGGACTGGCAGAACGGCTGGCGCAAATACTACCACCCCATGGACATTGGCAAACGGCTGGCCATCGTGCCCTCCTGGCAGGAGTACGACACCGACCGCGTCAAGCTGATCCTTGACCCCGGCCTTGCCTTTGGCACCGGCGGCCACGAGACCACCAGCCTCTGCTGGAAGCGCTGGACGAGCGGGTGCGCGGCGGTGAGCGGGTGCTGGGACATCGGCACCGGCAGCGGCATCCTTGCCATTGCCGCCCTCAAGCTGGGCGCAGGCCGTGCCGAGGGTGTGGACATCGACCCCGTGGCCGTGCGCACCGCAGGCGAGAATGCCGCCCTGAACGGCGTGGCCGACAAGCTGACCGTTCTGGTGGGTGACCTGTCCGACAAGGCCAGCGGCAGGTACGATATCATCACCGCCAACATCGTGCAAACGCCATCATCAGCTTGCCCCCGCCGTGCCCGGCCTGATGGCCGAAAACGCCGCCTTTATTGCCAGCGGCATCATCGACAGCCGCAAGGACGAGGTGATCGCCGCTCTGGAAGCCGCCGGCCTGACCGTGCAGGAAGTGAAGGAGAAGCGCGGCTGGGAGTGCATTATTTGTAAAAAGTCGAATTGAACCTCTCAGGCGCTTCGCGCCAGCTCCCCTAATAGGGGAGCCCTTGGCATACCGGCCAGTTTTGCCGGTAATGAGGGAAACAGGAGTTTATTTTTATGCCGCATCGCTACTTTACAACCGAAATCTCCAATGGCACCGCCACCCTGCGGGGGGCCGATGCCCATCATCTTTCCCGCGTGATGCGGGGCAAGCTGGGGGACACTGTCATCTTATGTGACGGCAACGCCGTGGAATACACCGCCACCATCACCGGCTTCGGGCCGGAGACGGTGGAGTTCAGCGTGGAGCCGGGCTATCCCAGCGCCGCCGAACCCAGCGTGGAAGTGACCCTGTTCGTGGGTTACCCCAAGCAGGACAAGCTGGAGCAGGTCATCCGCCACGGCGTGGAGCTGGGCTGCACCCACTTTGTGCCCTTCTTCAGCCGGTACTGCGTGGCCGCCCCCAAAAAGGAGGAGCAGAAAAACGAGCGCTACAACCGCATCGCCTTTGAAGCCGCCAAGCAGTGCGGCCGGGGCGTGCTGCCGGATGTCGCCCTGCCTCTGCCCAACTTCGGGGCCCTCTGCCGCAGTCTGGAAGGGTACGACCTCGTGCTCTTCTGCTACGAGCTGGGCGGCGCGCCCTGCGCCAGCTGCTGGCAGACGCAAAGCCTGCCGATGGCCAGCGGCTGAAGATCGCCCTCATCACCGGTGCCGAGGGCGGTTTTGCCGCGGAAGAGGCCGAAATGGCCGCCAATGCCGGTGTGAAAACCGTCGGCCTCGGCCCCCGCATCCTCCGGTGCGAGACCGCCCCGCTGGCGGTGCTCTCCGCCGTGATGACCCTGACGGGCAACTTGGAGTAATTTTTATTTCCACAGATACAAAAAGGACGGCGCAAGCGTCCTTTTTGTTCACTTTATTTTCGCGTTCATCAGCGCTTTTTTCACATCAATGAGGTTTTGCGGGCTGACGGAGAAGCTCCGCAGGCCCAGCTGCAGATATTGCAGGGTGTTGGCCGGATTGCCCACCGCGCTGCCGCAGATGGTCACGGGGATCCCGCCCTCCCGGGCAGCCTCCACCACCATGCGGATGAGCTTTTTCATTGCGTGGCTGGCCGGGCGGTAGTAGCGCTCGGCAATGGAGATATCCCGATCCACCGCGTGGGTGTACTGGGTCAGGTCGTTCGTCTCAATGAGGAAGAAATTGCACCCGTGCTCCACGAATTCCTCTGCCGTCAGGCAGGCCGAGGGCACTCCGAACATCACACCAAAGGGCGTGTCCGGGTCAAACTCCTCCCCCCGCTCCCGCAGCAGCTGGCGGCAGTGCGCTACCAGCCGCATGGCCTCATCCCAATCTTCGAGGTTGGTCACCATGGGGAACATGACCCGCAGGGGGCCGTGGCTGCCGCCCGAAGCAGGGCGCAGATCTGCGTTTCAAACTGATGGGTCTGGCGCAGGCTGCTGCGGATGCCCCGCAGACCCAGCTTGGAGGATTCCCAGCCCCCTATGGATATCGGCCATGGCGCGGTCCACACCAAAATCAAAGGTGCGCACTGTCACCACACCGCCCTTTGCGGCGGCAATGCAGGATTGATAGAACACGAACTGCTCCTGCTCGTCCACCGGGCGGCCCGGCAGCATCATGTAACCGCTGCGCAGCAGGCCCACGCCGGAAGCGCCTGCCTGCAGCGCCGATTCGATATCCTCCTGCCCGTAGCAGTTGGCCAGAAGCTCAAACGGCACATCATCCTTTGTCCGGTTGGGCAGGGCGCTGATGCGGGCGGCTTCCTCGCTCTCCCACTGCAGCTCACAGATGCGGCTGACCGCCTGCTGGCGGGTGTTGGCATCCGGTCCAGGATGCACTCGCCGTTGTTGGCATCCAGCACCACGGTGCGGCCGTCGCAGTCGTCCAGAAACTCCCGTCCCACCTGCACCACGCAGGGAATGTGCATGGCCCGCGCAATGATCGCCGCGTGGCTCTGCTTATTGCCCTCCGAAGTGATGATGCCCAGGATCATCCCCGCCGGAACGCTGAACAGATCGCTGGGCATCAGCATCTCTGCCGCCAGGATCACCGGGTGATCCAGCGCCAGCCAGACCCGGGGACGGTTGGTCAGCACGTTCACCACGCGGCGGGCGGCATCCAGAATATCTGCACTGCGCAGCTGCATGTAGGCGTTGTCCTCCATGGCCGCAAGCTGCTCCGCATAGCGGTTGCCCGCACGGTACATGGCTTCGGCAGCGCTGATGCCCGCCTTGATCTGGAATTTGACCTCGTTCATAAAGCCTTCATCTTCCAGCATCATGCTCTGGAATAGGAAGATGGCCTGCTCCGTAGGGCCGCTGCGGTCTGCCATGCCGTCCAGCTCACGCTGGGCTGTCCTGACAGCGTTTTCCAGCAGGCGCTGTTCCCGTTCCGCGTTGAACGGCCCGGTGGCAAAATTTTCGTGCCAGCGCTCCAACCGGCTCACCTGTCCCATCACAAGGCCCGGCGAGGCGCTGTGTCCCTGATAGACCTTCATTCTTCGATCACCTCCGGCAGTACCGGCCCGGTAAGGGCACGGCAGACCAATGCCTGTAAGAACGTATTGGGCAGCAGAGCGGCCCGTGCGGCCTGTGCCGCATTGCCGCTGCCCTCAAACAGGGGCGCAAAGCTCTCAATGCGCTCCCGGTCGCATTTTTCCAAAAAGGCTTCCGCCAGTGTCCGGGTGGTATAGAACACAGTGGGGTCCACGCCCGCATCCTCGGCGGCAGCTTCCAGCGGGGCCAGCTGGGCATCCTTCATGTTGGCCAGCAGCAGGGCCGCATCCGCTGTCAGGGTCACGGGGTATTTTTCCCGTACCGCCTTCTGCACCTGCTGGAATTTCCACGCAAAGGCGGCGGCATCTTCACAGCTCTCGGCGCTGGTGGAAACGGCATAGGCGCAGCCCCGCAGATATCCCATGGCGCGGCGGGTATCGTAGTAGCCCAGCTCCATGTTCCGTCTGGCGGTATCGGGGTCAAAGTGGAGGATGTCCCCCAGCTCCCAGTAGCTGCGGATCATGGTGGTGGGCAGGCCGGTGCGGTTGGCAGGGTGATGCCCACCCCTTCCAGATCAACACAGACCAGCTCCTCCGCGCCCATCTTCTGGGCCAGCGCGGTGGGCATATTGTCCCGGTAGCCGCCATCCAGGAACTGCACCCCGTCGATCTGCTTTGCCCGCAGGGCGGGGAAACAGGCGGCAGAGGCCAGCAGGTAATCCTTCACCCTGCCCGCCGGGATATCCTCCAGCGTCAGCTCCCGGGGCTTCAGCCCCCGCTTTTCCACGGTGACAAGGCCGAACCGGATGGGCGAAGCCGCAGGGCATCCTCATCCAGCACCCGCTCCACGATCTCTTCCAGCGGGGTCACGTCCATGCCGCCGTCCCGCACCACTTCCCGCAGGAAGGCGTGCAGTTCAGAGAGGTCGGCGTTTTCCTCCGGCAGCTCCATCACGTCCTGGCTGCGGATGCTCATCCACATATCCCGGGCCGTTTCGTACAGGTCCAGCGCAAACATGGCACCGTTCAGGCTGCCCACACTGGTGCCGGTGATGATCTGGGGCCGCCAGCCCAGCTCGGTCAGGGCACGCCACACACCCACCTGATAGCTGCCGCGCGCACCGCCGCCTGCCAGCACCAGTGCCTTGACCGGGGTATCATTCTGTGCCATCTGGAACGCCTCCTAGTCATTCTTTGGAAATCTGTCAAAAGTATACCATATCTTCCGGAAAAATTCTCCCTGTTTTTGGAACAAAATCCATGGTATAATTTTGTTAACTTGTGTGAAACGATGGTGGAGGTAAAACAATGCACTGCAACAACTGGATCTTTGATATGGACGGCACCCTGACCGACAGCATGACCGTGGTATGGGAGGGTGCGCCCGATGCCCTGCTGGCCCGCTATGGCCGCACCCCAAAATCTGACCTCCACAAAACGCTCCTGACCATGGGCATGGCCGATGGCGCGGCCTACCTCATCCGGGAGTATGACCTGCCCCTGAAAATGGAGGACTACAACGATGTGATGTGGGATGTTATCACCAAGCTCTACGAGACCGTGGAGCTCAAGCCCGGCGTGCGGGAGCTGTTGGCCCGCCTGAAGGCCGAGGGTGCCCGCATGTGCATCTGCTCCAACACCTGGAGCGCCAGTGCCGCACCGTGCTCACCCGTTTGGGCATCGATGAATATTTCGACTTCTATGTGGAGGCACAGGGGGCGCTCCACAAGAGCAGGCCGGATGTGTTTTTCCAGACCCTTGCACGCCTGGGCGGCACTGACCCTGACCGGTGCGTTGTCTGTGAGGATTCCCTCTACGCCGCCCGCACCGCCCACGACGCAGGCTTCCGCGTCATCGGCATCGCCGATGCCGCCAGCAAGTCCGATGAGCCCGTCCTGCGGGAGGTCAGCGACCAGTTCCTGACCGACTGGACGGAGCTGGACTGGAACAAAGTATGACCCTGCACCATGCAGAAAGCGGCCCGCAGATGCAGGCCGCTTTCTTTTTTGCGTGATAGACCTATCCTTCCAAAAACGCCCGGAACGCCGCCCTTACGGCGGGTTCGCGCCCCCGGGGGATGGGCACCCGTGCCCCGCTGCGCATCCAGAGCTCCCCGGAGGAGAGCTGGGCGGCGGCGGCAAGGTTGACCACATAGGAGCGATGGGGCTGCAGAAAACGGGCATCGGCCAGCAGGGGCTTTGCCACCTCGGAAAAGGGAACCCGCAGAGAAAGAGAGGCCACGTCCTCGCCGCTGGCAAGGTGGTAGTGCACCACATGTGGGTGCATTCCAGATACTCGATGTCCGCAAAGGGCAGGGCCCGCAGGCCCATAGCGTGGTGACCGGTATGACCGGGCCGTATTCCGGCTCGGTGGCCCGGTCCAGCAGGGCTGTCAGCTGCTCCGGACGGAATGGGATATGCAGGTACTGCATCGCGTCCACCCGGAACGCTTCGTAGGCATAGGCCGTGGTGTGGGCCAGAAAGGCCAGCGGGGCCCGCACGCCCCGGCGGCGCAGCTCTGCAGCTGCCTGCAGACCGCTGCACGGGTTGGCGGCGGGCAGCTCAATGAGGTAGAGCTCGTACCGGGAGCCCACTTCCTCCTGCTGCAGCAGGGCCGCTGTGCTTTCCAGCTGCTCCACGATGCAGGCATCGGCCCGGCGGGCATAATATTCCATGCAGTGGCGCTGCACCCGGCCCCGCAGCACAGGGTCCGGGCTGCACACCGCAATGTGAAAGATCATATCCGCTCCTCCTTTCCCTCTGCACAGCGCTTGATTTTTGCGCCGTGAGGGAGTATTATGGACGAAAAAAGAAATGGGGGACACCGCTATGGATCAGCCGCTCGTCAGCATCATCCTGCCCGTATACAACGCTCAGAATCATCTGGCCCGCTGCATCGGCAGCATCCTGAACCAGACCTATAAAAACATTGAACTTATCATCCTGAACGATGGCTCCAAGGATCACAGCCTGCCCGTGTGTGAGGAGTTCCGCGCCAAGGACAGCCGCATCGTGCTGGTGGACAAGGAGAACTCCGGCGTGTCCGACACCCGCAACCTGGGCCTGAAGCTGGCCGGGGGCGAGTATGTCCAGTTCGTGGACAGCGATGACTACATCGACCCGGACTTCACCCAGCATCTGGTGGAAGCCGCCGAGACGCACCACGCAGACCTTGTGATTGCGCCCTACAAAATGGTGATCCCCGCCGGGGCCACCAAGCCCGAGCAGGTGCTGGAAAAGCTGGAGGACAATCTGGGCGTGATGAGTGTTGCCCGGCCCCCTGAGGTGCGGGAATACGGTTTCCTGCCCGCCGGGGTCTACGACAAGGACACCTTTGCCCTGCGGCTGATGGACAAGCCTGCCTCCTACTTTTACAGCGTGCTCTGGAACAAGCTCTACCGCCGCATCCTGCTCACCGGCAATGACATCCAGTTCACCAGCGAGCTGAAATGGGCCGAGGATCTGGTGTTCAACATGCAGTATATCCAGTATGCCGAGACGTTTGTCTCCATTGACAAAGCCGGTTACTACTACGTCCAGAATCCCCAGAGCATCTGCCACACCCAGATCAACCCGGCCTCCATCGTGCAGAACAAGATCCAGACGTTCCGGTATTATAAAGACCTCTACACCCGCCTTGGAATGTACGAGGAGGTGCGGCCCCAGCTGTACAAGTTCCTGGTGGATATCGCCGAGAGCACCTACCCCTCCGGCCCCTTCAAAAAGATCATTGAGGAAGCCAAGGAATACTGGAAAAACCGGAAAGAATAAACCAAAATCGGGAGACCCCCTGCGGGGTCTCCCTTTTTTGTGGTTATGCTCCGATGGCAGCGCACTTCTTTGCCAGCCAATCCCGCTCTTCTTCATTCAGGCGGGGAGCCAGCTTCTCAAACACTTCGCGGTGGTAGGCGTTCAGCCAGTCCAGCTCGTCCCGGGTCAGGACACCGGGCACCACAGGAGAGGTGGCAATGGGCACAAAGGTCAGCGGACGGAAGGCCAGGAAGGTGCCGTACTGGTTGTCGGCCTTGTGGTAGCACTCCAGCTCGTTCTCAATGCGGATGCCCACCTGACCGGCCTCGTACACGCCCGGCTCATCGGTGATGATCATGCCCGGCTGGAACACCGTGGTGTTGCGGCCGTTCAGGGCGTGGGGACTCGTGGACGTTGCCCACAAAGCTGACGCTGTGGCCGGTGCCGCAGCGGTAGTTGATGAGGTGCTGCCACAGCGGCTCACGGGCGATGGTATCCAGCATGTGGCCGTCGCAGTAGTTCAGCCAGACAGCCTTTGCAATGTCGATGTGGCACTGCAGGGTCCAGGTGTAGAACAGCTTTTCGTCCTCGGTCAGCTCACCCAGCGGGTAGGTACGGGTGATATCGGTGGTGCCGTCCAGATAGGTGGCACCGCTGTCCACCAGCAGGAAGCCCTTGTGCTCCAGCTTGGCATGGTCCTCCTCGGTGGCGTGGTAGTGCATCATGGCAGCGTTTCCACCGTAGGCGGCAATGGTGCCAAAGCTCTCCACGATGAACTTGTCCTGTGCAGAGCGGTACTTGTGGAGGATCTCGTCCACAGTCAGCTCGGTCAGCTCTTCCCCGGCAGCCAGACGCTCTTCCAGCTCCTTCTGGAACCGCACCATGGCAACCGCATCCCGCAGATGGGCTTCGCGGTCGTGAGCCAGCTCGACCTCATTCTTCACACCCTTCATGGGCAGCAGGGGGTCGGCCTCATCCTTCACGGTCAGGGCGGCGTTGTTCTGCAGGGTCTCGTAAACGGCAAAGTTCACGGATGCAGGGTCGGCCAGCACGGTCTGGGGCTCGGTCTCAGCGGCCAGGAACTTGAGCACGTCATCGTACTCCTGGATCTCCACACCGTTGGCCTTGAGCTCTGCGGCAGCTTCCGCGCCCAGACGTGCGGTGTTGATGAAGAGCACCGCGCGCTCCGGGGTCACATAGCAGTAGGACATGGCATAGGGGGTGCACTGGATATCCATGGCGCGCAGGTTCAGCAGCCAGGCCAGATTATCCAGCTTGCCCACCAGCTGTGCGGTGCAGCCCAGCTCCTTGAGCCTGCCGCGCAGGCGCTCCAGCTTTTCGGCAGGGGAGAAGCCCGCATACTCCTTGGGCAGGATCCATGCCGGGGTGGCAGGCAGGGCGGGGCGGCCCTCGGTCCACAGCTCATCCTCAAGGTTCAGGGTCTTGATGGTGCCCTTCTTGGCATCCAGCTCCTTCTGCACGCCGCGCACCAGCCCGCAGGAAGCGGTCAGGCCGCACAGGCCCAGCACGCCGTTCTCAGGCAGCACCTTGCCGCAGTATTCCTCCACGGTGGGCACGCCCGGCTCACCCATCCGCATCAGCTGGATCTCGGTACCGGCGATCTCCTTTTCGGCCTGCACAAAGTAGCGGCCGTCTGCCCAGACAGCGCTCTCGGTGGGGGTGACGACGAAGTTGGAGTTTTCACCGTGGAAGCCGGAGAAATAGGTCAGGGAGGTGTAATGGTCAGGCAGGTACTCGCTGGAATGCGGGTCACCCACCGGAATCAGATAAACGTCCACGCCGTTGGCCTTCATGCAGCCCGCAGGGCAGCCAGACGCTCAGGAACCGTGTTCATGCTCATAATAAAAAGCCTTCTTTCTTCCATCTATCATCTATCTGCCGGAAAAACGTCCGGCGGCGGGGGTCACTGTGTCTTATTGTACCATCACTCCGGGCAGAATGCAATTCACCGGCAGTGAAAAGCCCCCGCCGGGGCATCAGCACTCAGGCGGGGGCAGAAAGCACGGTCACTGCGCGTTCTTTTTTGCAAGATCTTTGGTGTACAGGGCACGGGTGGCGTTCAGCACAGCCAGCACCATCACGCCCACATCGGCGAAGATGGCGGTCCACATGCTGGCCAGACCCAGCGCACCCAGCACCAGGCAGGCGAACTTGATCGCCAGAGCAAACACGATGTTCTGATACACGATGCGCAGAGTGCGGCGGGCAATGCGCATGGCCAGCGCGATCTTGGCCGGGTCATCGTCCATCAGACAACGTCAGCGGCCTCGATGGCAGCATCGGAGCCAGAGCACCCATGCGATGCCCACATCCGCACGGGACAAAACCGGGGCATCGTTGATGCCGTCGCCCACAAAAGCGAGGTTTTCTTTGGGCTGCTTTGCGGCGAGGAGCGTTTCGATCTGGTCCACCTTGTCGCCGGGCAGCAGGCCAGCATGGTATTCATCCAGCCCCAGCTCGGCGGAAACGGCCTTTGCCACAGGCTCCGCGTCACCGGTCAGCATGACCGTCTTGCGGACACCGGCCTGTTTCAGGCCCTTGATGGCAGCGGCACTGTGAGGTTTGACCACATCAGCGATGAGCAGATAGCCTGCGTATCTGCCCTCCATGGCAACATGGACGATGGTGCCCGGCTCGGTGATCTCGGGAACCGTCAGGCCCAGCTTTGCCATCAGGCGGGCGTTGCCGGCGGCGACGGTTTTGCCGTCCACCTTTGCGGTCACGCCGTGGCCGCCCAGCTCCTGCACATCGGTCACACGGCTGGGGTCGATGTCCTTGCCGTAAGCGTTCTTGATGCTCAGGAGATGGGGTGCTTGGACCAGCTCTCAGCCAGTGCGGCGGCTTCCACAAGGGCATCCCCGGTCACGCCGTTTTCGGGGTGGATGCCCACCACCTTGAAGGTGCCCTGGGTCAGGGTGCCGGTCTTATCAAACACCACGATGCCGGTGCGGGCCAGCTCCTCCAGATAGGTGGAGCCCTTGACCAGGATGCCGCAGGCAGACGCGCCGCCGATGCCGCCGAAGAAGCTCAGCGGGATGGAGATGACCAGAGCGCAGGGGCAGCTGATGACCAGGAAGGTCAGGGCGCGGTAGACCCAGTCACCGAAGCGGGCGGGCTGGCCCATCAGCAACAGAACGATGGGGGGAACAAAGGCCAGCGCCAGTGCGCCGTAGCAGACGGCGGGGGTGTAGACCCGGGCAAAGCGGGTGATGAAGTTCTCGGCGCGGGCCTTCTTCATGCTGGAATTTTCCACCAGGTCGAGGATCTTGGAAACGGTGGATTCGCCGAACTCCTTGGTGGTCCGGACCTTCAGCAGGCCGGTCATGTTCACACAGCCGCTGATGACCTCATCACCGGAGCGGACATCCCGGGGCAGGCTCTCGCCGGTCAGGGCGGCAGTGTTCAGGGCAGAGGTTCCCTCCACGATGATGCCATCAATGGGCACCCGCTCGCCGGGCTGGACCACGATCACAGTGCCCACCTCCACATCATCGGGGTCCACCTGCTCCAGTTTGCCGTCCTCGTCCTCAACGTTGGCGTAATCGGGGCGGATATCCATCAGGCTGGAAATGCTCTGGCGGCTCTTGCCCACGGCCACGCTCTGGAACAGCTCGCCGATCTGGTAGAAGATGATAACGGCACAGCCCTCCACATAATCGCCCAGCGCAAACGCGCCCACGGTGGCAACGGCCATCAGGAAGCACTCGTCAAAGGGCTGGCGGTTCCTGATGCCCAGCAGTGCCTTGCGGAGCACATCCCAGCCGACCACCAGATAGGGGATGCAGTAGAGCAGCAGCTCCACCGGCGTGGGAAACTGGGGCAGCAATTTGAGGATGAGCACCAGCACCAGAGCAGCAATGATCCGGTACAGGTTCTTCTTCTGCTTTTTATTCATATCTGTACTCTCCTTTTTTCTGGGTTCTGGGCCGCAATGCGCCGCGGCGGGCGGGGTGGATTCAACAGGTTTTCCCCACGGGATAGACTTTTCCACGTTTTCCCCTGAGTTTTCCACGGACTTTTCCCGGAGAAAACCTGCTTTTTCGCGTTTCTTTTTGCACTTTTTCGCAGAAGCTGTTGAAAACCCGGTGGAAACTGTTGAAAACCCGTTTTCTTTTCCACAGTTTCCTGCACCGGCTTTTGGGCCGTCCTGCCCGAAAAATGTGCCACAAAAAGCTCCCCCGCAGGGGAGCCGCACCGGAGTTACAAACCCCTGTTTCCTCAGATATCAAAGATCTCGCAGTCATCCTCGACCTTTTTGCAGGCAGTCAGAACATTCACCATGGTATCGTGGGGGTCTGCACCCTCAGCAAACTCGACCTTCATCTTCTGGGTCATAAAGCTGACGGTAGCCTGTGCCACGCCTGCAACGGTGTTGGCGGCATCCTCCATCTTCTGGGCGCAGTTTGCGCAGTCAACTTCGATCTTGTAGCTCTTCTTCATTATAAGTACCTCTCTTTATTTTATGTGGACCTCTCAGGCACGCCTTGTGCGCCCGGAGGCTTTGTACTGCGTTTTCCGTTTACTCCTCAATGTGGTCCATGCCCATCGAGAGGATGCTTCTCACATGGTCATCATCCAGTGCATAGTAAACGGTTTTGCCATCCCGGCGGAAGCGCACGAGCTTGGTATCCTTGAGCACCCGGAGCTGGTGGCTCACTGCCGACTGGCTCAGCTGCACCGCATTGGCAATGTCCTGCACGCAGAGCTCATTGTCATGCAGCGCATATAAGATCTTGATGCGGGTGGAGTCGCCGAACACCCGGAACAGGTCGGCCAGCTCATACAGCACCTCGTCATCCGGCATCACCACCGGTTCCGTGTTTTCCTGCCCCGCCGGGGTCATCTGCTCCAATCCGATCATGTCCGTTCTCCTTTTGCCGCATTTTACATGAACGTCTGTTCATGTGTTCATGTTATCATGCAGAAGAGCTTCTGTCAAGGGGTTTTGCAAAGTTTTCTGTCCACTTTTCAAAATAGTTAAAACAAACCGCAAAACGCAGGAAATTTGCAGTTTTAATTTGCAAACAGCAGGCGTTTTGGGCAAACAAAAACCGCCCTGCCCGGCAGGGCAGAGCAGCTATGCTTGTGCTTCATTCAACTTTGCTTGTAGCTTCTGGGGTCACCTCAACTGCCGCCGGATTATCATCGTCCAAGTAAATCCATTTAATTGTGTACTTCTTTCCAGTAATCTCAGCAATATTATTCACATAATCTTCCAACAAACTTTGTACTCGTTGCTGCGCCATTGCCAAAAGCGTACTGTCATTAGATGCGGTTTCCATCAAATGTTCCTCTGCATTTTCAAATGCTGCTGTTTCATCCTCCCAAGTTATTTCTACAGAGTTCTTGGCCACAATATAAGATTCCTTTGTCAATGACGAAGAATCCACTTTTGAATTGAGCACCTTGGCTTCTGGAATCGATATTGTCACCTGCGTTCCATCAACTTCCATCTTTACTTTTGAGGCATCAACTCCAAATTCTACCACACCACTATACTCTACCCAAAAATGTCTATCCTTCTTCCAAAAAAGAACCCCTGCAACATCCTTTTCATAACTTTTTGCCACATTATGATAGTAGCAATCCATCACTGCAAGTTCACAAATTGTCTTTACCTGAGATGTCCTTGGTTCTTGCTCTATTGTTTTCTCTTTTTGACAGCTTGTTCCAACACACATAATCAAACAAGCCATTAAAATCGCCATTATTCGTTTCATTTTTTCATCCTCACTCAACAATCAAGGTGTATTCCTTATCCATCTGTTCGATAAACGGTTTTACCAATGCTGTAATCGCATTCACCGCATTTTGCTGTGCAAGTTCAAGTATCGCATTTTGCTCTTTACTCTCCGTCTCCGCATCCTCTTCACATGCTTTAAACGCTTTTTCTGTCACCGCTGACTTATTTGCACTTTTATCATTGAAAATGAAATCCATCGAAGATACATCTACAACCACGTCCGTTATGTAAACATCCGGTATTTTTATAGACACCTTTTTTGCTTCATGGTCTACAACGATATCTACTTTATCGAAGTCTATACCTGCTGATACCTTGGCTTCATATGCAACATAATAATCAATCTTATCCGACTTTTTCTCATTCTTCACTTTCGCAATTCCATTATAGACCGCCGTAGATGTCGACAATCTGCTTACTTTAATGATTTTCTGAAGTGAACTTGTTGTCACAACATTTTTTTCATTCTGGTTGCCCTTGTTAAAAGCTACTACTGATATCACAATCAGGACTATCCCCAGTATGATTCCAGCCCCCAATATCAACACCTTGCTCTTTGATTTTGTTTTTTCCATAAATGTATATTCCTCCTTCATAATTTAACCGTCTCTCAATAGAACCTGTAAATTTCGCGTTCTTTGTCTCCATGATACCTGTCGTTCTACGATTCGTCAATCATTTTTTCTTTTGCTTTGCAAAAATCCACAGCACACACATCCCGCACAGCGCTGCCGCAGCGGCGGGCAGGAAACCGAGACCATCGTATTTTCGCCCAGCACACGGGGGAATGCGGTGATGATGTCATAAAATTTCCAGAAATCAATCACGTTTCCCATCCATTCGGGCCAATCATACCCCAAATCATGCCAAACAGAAGGAGATTTGCAGAAAAAAACGCCCAAACAGGTGCATCTGTGCCAAAAGTGTGGTATTCTAACAATGTATTTCTAAATTTTCGCCTTCGGGCATCTGGAAAGGACGTATTTTTATGTTGGAAGCTGGAATCTGCGGCGAGCAGAGTGTCGCCGTTACTGCGAGAACACTGCAAAGACCATGGGCAGCGGTACGCTGGACGTGTTTGCCACCCCCGCGCTGGTGGCACTGGCCGAAAAGACCTGCTGGATGAGCGTTGCCGCCGCGCTGGACGAGGGCTGCGGCACCGTGGGCACCCGGCTGGAGCTGGAGCACAGCGCCCCCACCCCTGTGGGCATGACCGTGACCTGCGAGAGCGAGCTGACCGCTGTGGAGGGCCGCAAGCTGGTGTTCAAGGTCTCCCTGCACGACGAGAAAGGCCCCGTGGGCGGTGGCGTGCACGAGCGGTTCATCATCAACAACGCCAAGTTTGCCGCAAAGGCAGAGAGCAAAAAGGGGTAACGGCCTCGCCTCTCAGTCAGCGCCGTTGGCGCTGCCAGCTCCCCCAAAGGGGGAGCCTTTGGCATTGTGGGCAGGCTGACCGTGCAGATACAGCGGCACTCTGTCCTCTTCCATCACCTGCGCTTCCGCCTTTTGCTGGGCGGCGGTCAGCAGGCGGATGGCCTGTTCGTTGGCGCGGAACAGCTCAAAATACAGTGCTTTATAATCCGGCGTGGCGGCGGCCCCCTTTCCGTTTGCAATAGGGATAGTCTGCCCCGGGCCGGGACAAAAAATCAAGCGAGGAATCATTTATGAAAAAGACAAATCTCTCCTGGGTGGGGGCACTGCTGGTGTTTGCCCTGCTGCTGTGGTGCACCGCAGCCACCCCCGGCACCATTGCCGACCCGGCCAGCTACGCCCCCGCGGTGTACAGCTCCATGCTTTCCCTGCTGCCGCCGGTGGTGGCCATTGTGCTGGCCCTGAACACCAAGGAGGTCTACACCTCCCTGCTGGTGGGCATTGCCACCGGCGCGCTGCTTTTTGCCAACGGCAACCTGGAGCTGGCGCTCAACACCCTGTTCTTCAACGAGGATGGCGGCATGATTGCCAAGCTCTCTGACAGCAGCAACGTGGGCATTCTGGTTTTTCTGGTGATGCTGGGCATTCTGGTGGCCTGATGAACAAGGCCGGCGGCTCTGCCGCCTTTGGCCGCTGGGCCTCCACCCACATCCACACCCGGGCCGGGCGCAGTTTGCCACCCTGATTCTGGGTATGCTCATTTTTGTGGACGACTACTTCAACTGCCTGACCGTTGGCTCTGTGATGCGCCCCGTGACCGACCGGCAGAAGGTCTCCCGCGCAAAGCTGGCCTACCTCATTGATTCCACCGCCGCGCCCATCTGCATCATTGCGCCGGTGTCCAGCTGGGCCGCCGCCGTTACCTCCAGCGTGCCCGAAGGCTCCGGCATCAACGGCTTTACCATGTTCCTGCGCACCATTCCCTATAACTATTACGCCCTGCTGACCATTGTGATGAGCCTGTTCCTCATCTTCACGGGCACGGACTACTGCTCCATGAAGCAGCACGAGGACAACGCCCGGGCCGGCGACCTTTTCACCACGGCTGACCGCCCCTACGGCGACGATGTGGATGCCGAGGACGATGCCCACGGCCATGTCATTGATCTGGTGGCCCCGGTGCTGGTGCTGATCGCGGCCTGCATCTTTGGCCTGATCTACACCGGCGGCTTCTTTGAGGCGTGGACTTCATCACCGCCTTCTCCGACTGCAACGCCTCCGCCGGTCTGGTGCTGGGCAGCAGCATTGCCCTGATGTTCACCTTTGTGTTCTACCGTGTCCGCAGCGTGATGACGTTCCAGGATTTTGCCGCCTGCATCCCCGAGGGCTTCAAGGCCATGGTCAGCCCCATGCTGATCCTGACCCTGGCCTGGACGCTTTCCGGCATGACCAACCTGCTGGGTGCAAAATATTACGTTGCCAACCTGCTGGGCAGCTCCGCTGCCGCCTGCAGTACCTGCTGCCGGTGATCATCTTCCTGGTGGCGGTGTTCCTGGCCTTTGCCACCGGCACCTCCTGGGGCACCTTCTCCATCCTGATCCCATTGTCTGCC
>ENA-OQAZ01000238-OQAZ01000238.1-human-gut-metagenome-genome-assembly--contig:-NODE-238-length-31298-cov-6.194700_pt1 | contig 31298 bp, 36 predicted proteins | sample MGYA00242737_ERZ504531 | MGnify/ENA primary metagenome ERZ504531 (study PRJEB26092, sample SAMD00036244) | human gut metagenome | host: Homo sapiens | study: EMG produced TPA metagenomics assembly of... | reverse complement strand
AAAAAGAAAGAAAATAACATCAAAAATACGAGGTGCCAGCGAACACAATCTAAAGTGCGTCAAGTCTTGACATCCCGAGAGGATGAGTTTGTTGTTTTTACAGGGCTTTCAGGCTCCGGCAAGTCATCACTGGCATTTGATACCATATATGCTGAGGGGCAGCGCAGGTACATGGAGTCACTTTCATCGTATGCGCGTCAGTTTTTAGGACAGATGGAAAAGCCGAATGTGGAGTCTATAGAGGGACTTCCGCCTGCCATTTCCATTGACCAGAAATCCACCAACAAGAACCCACGTTCAACTGTCGGAACGGTCACAGAGATATATGATTACTTCAGATTGCTTTATGCTAGAATTGGAATACCACACTGTCCGAAGTGCGGGCGTGCCATTACAAAGCAGACGATAGACCAGATGGTGGATACTGTTATGGCGCTGCCTGAGCGCACCCGTATCCAGCTTCTTGCACCGGTGGTCAGAGGCCGCAAGGGTGAGCACCAGAAGCTGTTCGAGAGAGCCAAAAAGAGCGGGTACGTGCGTGTGATTGTAGATGGCAGCATGTATGAGTCTCAGAGGATATCCCGATGGAGAAAAATATAAAGCACAATATTGATATTGTTGTAGACCGTCTGGTTGTAAAGCCGGGCATAGAGAAGAGGCTTACTGATTCACTTGAAAATGTATTTGAACTGACAGAGGGCAATGCCATAGTTGATATTGTGGATGGCGAACAGATGACCTTTTCCCAGAATTTTGCGTGCCCTGACTGTGGCATAAGTATAGATGAGGTTGAGCCGAGAAGCTTCTCCTTCAACAATCCGTTCGGAGCATGTCCGACCTGCTACGGACTCGGCTACAAGATGGAGTTTGACCCGCAGCTTATGGTGCCGGATGCATCGCTTTCCATATCTGAGGGTGCCATACAGGTGATGGCTGGCAGTCATGTACAGACCCAAAGAGCTATACCTATGCGACACTTCGTGCGCTGCATGAGGGCTATGGGCTTCCTCTCGACACACCGATTGATGATTTATCTGCAGATATGAAAAAGCTGCTGTTTTACGGTGGAGACGGCAGAGTGCTCAAGGTCAGATACAAGGGGCAGAGAGGCGAAGGCGTCTATGACCTTGTATGGAACGGCCTTGTGGACAATGTTGAGCGCCGATACAAGGAGACCTTTTCTGATACGGCAAAGGCAGAGTATGAGCAGTTTATGCGCATTACTCCGTGTACGAGCTGTAAGGGGCAGAGGCTTAAGCCGTCGTCACTTGCCGTTACGGTTGCGGACAAGAACATATATGAGATGACCTCCATGTCTGTGAAGGAGCTTGTGAAGTTCCTTGCTGATATAGAGCTTACAGAGCAGCAGCACTATATAGGAGACCAGATACTAAAGGAAATCCGTGCGAGGGTTGGCTTTTTGCAGCAGGTCGGCCTTGATTATCTCACTCTTACCCGTGGCACGGCAAGCCTTTCAGGCGGGGAAGCCCAGCGAATCAGGCTTGCCACGCAGATAGGCTCAGGACTTGTAGGTGTGGCATATATACTTGATGAGCCGAGCATTGGCTTACATCAGAGGGATAACGACAAGCTGCTTGGTGCACTTATGAATCTTAAGAATCTGGGAAATACGCTCATAGTTGTGGAGCATGATGAGGATACCATGCGTGCAGCGGATTATATCGTGGATGTAGGACCGGGAGCCGGTTCACACGGCGGAGAGATAGTGGCGGCAGGCTCGTTAAAGGACATTATAAAGTGCAAAAAATCACTCACAGGAGCATATCTGAGCGGTAAAATAAAGATACCGGTGCCACAGGAGAGGCGCAAGCCAAGCGGATATATCACGATAAGAGGAGCCAGGGAGAATAACCTGAAAAATATTGATGTGCAGATACCTCTTGGTATCATGACCTGTGTTACAGGCGTGTCGGGCTCGGGAAAGAGCTCATTGACCAATGAGATACTATACAAGCATCTGGCCAAATCCTTAAACAGAGCCAGGTGTATCGCAGGTGACCACGACGGTATAGATGGTCTTGAACAGCTTGATAAGGTCATAGACATCGACCAGTCACCGATAGGCCGTACACCCCGCTCTAATCCTGCCACATATACAGGTGTGTTTGACATGATAAGAGACCTGTTTGCATCAACACCTGATGCCAAGGCAAAGGGCTATAAAAAGGGCCGTTTCAGTTTCAATGTAAAGGGCGGTCGGTGTGAGGCCTGCGGCGGCGATGGAATCCTTAAGATAGAGATGCATTTCCTGCCTGATGTATATGTGCCGTGTGAGGTCTGTGGAGGCAAACGATATAACAGGGAGACACTCGATGTAAAGTACAAGGGCAAGAGCATATACGATGTTCTTGATATGACAGTGGAGGAGGCACTCGAGTTTTTCAAAAATGTGCCAAAGATCCAGAACAAAATCCAGTCGCTCTATGATGTCGGACTATCCTACGTGAAGCTGGGACAGCCGTCCACAGAGCTTTCGGGTGGTGAGGCACAGCGTATCAAGCTTGCCACAGAGCTTAGCAGAAAGAGCACCGGAAAGACCATATATATACTTGATGAGCCTACCACAGGACTGCACTTTGCAGATGTACACAAGCTTGTGGAGATACTGCGCAGGCTCTCGGACGGAGGCAATACTGTAGTTGTTATCGAGCACAACCTTGACGTGATAAAGACAGCTGACTATATCATAGATATGGGACCTGAGGGCGGAGACGGCGGCGGAACCGTCATAGCGCAGGGCACACCTGAGGAGATATGCGAGGTAAAACAGTCATATACAGGCCGGTTTTTGAAACCATATCTGGAAAAAGACAAGGATAAACTTTAAAATTTTATTAAATATGACCTTTTTCAAAAAAAAAGTTTGAAAAATGGGATTTATTGTATATAATAAGAGAGTGTATGTGTAAATTTAAAGATATGGCAGGAAAGGGGCTATTAAAATGGTCGGATCAGATATCGGAATCGATTTAGGAACAGCAAGTATACTTGTTTATATAAAAGGAAAGGGTGTTGTGTTAAAGGAGCTTCAGTAGTAGCCTTTGACAGGGACACCAACAAGATTAAGGCAATCGGAGAGGAAGCACGCCTCATGCTCGGAAGGACACCGGGTAATATCGTTGCAGTCAGACCGCTGCGTCAGGGTGTTATCTCAGATTATACAGTTACAGAGAAGATGATCAAGCACTTCATCCAGAAGGCGCTTGGTAAGAAAAGCTTCAGAAAGCCGCTCGTGAGCGTATGTGTGCCAAGTGGTGTTACAGAGGTTGAGAAGAAGGCCGTTGAGGATGCTACATTTGCAGCAGGAGCCAGAGATGTTAAGATTATCGAGGAGCCAATCGCAGCTGCAATCGGTGCAGGTATTGATATTTCAAAGCCATGCGGAAATATGATAGTAGATATCGGAGGCGGTACATCAGATATAGCAGTTATCTCACTCGGTGGTTCGGTAGTCAGCACATCTATCAAGATAGCCGGAGATGATTTTGATGAGGCAATTGTCAGATACATGAGAAAGAAGCATAACCTTCTCATCGGAGAGAGAACAGCTGAGGATATCAAAATCAAGATTGGTACATGCTACCCTCTCCCACAGCCGGAGACAATTGAGGTAAGAGGAAGAAACCTTGTAACAGGACTTCCAAGGACTATTACAGTCAGCTCAGAGGAGACAGAGGAAGCACTTCGTGAGGCAACTCTTCAGATAGTTGAGGCAGTGCACTCAGTGCTTGAAAAGACTCCACCGGAGCTTGCAGCCGATGTCGCAGACAGAGGAATCGTGCTTACAGGAGGCGGTTCACTGCTCAGAGGTCTTGAGGAGCTTATCGAGGAAAAGACAGGCATCAATACAATGACTGCAGAGCAGCCTATGACATGTGTTGCTATCGGTACAGGAAAGTATGTAGAGTTCCTTGCAGGCAAGAGAGATGAAGAATTCTAGAATATACGTTTTATAACAGGCAGCCGTGAGGGCGATGATATGTCCCTGCATTGCAGGAATGTATTGTCGCTTTTTTGTTAATATTGTTACAAATGGGAATATTACAGTCAGGGGGATTAGTGAACAAAATAAAGGATATTGGGAGAGGCGTAATCAATCTGGTATTTCCACCGCGCTGTCCGGTATGTGACGGTATAATTGGTCCGGTTGAGAGATATATACACAGCAGATGCTGTGAAAAGCTCTTTCCGGTTGAGCAGCCACAGTGTATGCGCTGCGGGAAGCCGGTTTTGTCTGAGCGAAGAGAGTATTGTGACGACTGCGCACGGGCACTCGAGCATCACAGGCAGATGCGGGAAGATGACAGCTACAGGCAGGGCAAGGCGCTTTTTGCATACAAGGGCAGCATAAAGCAGACCATGTACAGGTTCAAGTATTCAAACAGACGTGAGTATGCGGCTTATTTTGCACAGACAGCAGTGGAAAGATATTCGGACTGGATACTAAGCTGTGGGATAGATGTTATTATTCCGGTGCCGATGCACCGTAAAAAAATGCGCCAGAGAGGCTACAATCAGGCAGAGTGTTTTGCAAGGGCATTGTCTGAAAAAACAGGCATAAGGATGGCAAAAGGGCTTGTGCGCAGAGTGAAAAATACCAGTCCACTCAAGACAATGGGGTATGTTGAACGCAGAAATTGTCTCGAGGGGGCTTTTCAAGTGGCGGATAGTATTGTACAATATGACCAAATACTAATAGTAGATGATATATATACTACAGGCAGTACGGCAGAGTCGATTGGGCATGAGATAGCAAAGAAATGTCCTGGCCGTGTATATGTGCTGTGTATTTGCATAGGACAGGGAAGTTAGGAGGGTTTTATCAGATGAGAATATCTAATTGTAAGGGCTGTGGCAGAATATTTAATGTACTGTCAGATGAGCAGTACTGCCCGAACTGCCAGAAAAAAATGGATGAGAAATTTGATATAGTAAAGAGATTTGTTGAGGATAATCCAAATGTGCCGGTTGAGACAGTGGCCAAGGAGACCGATACATCCATGAAGCAGATAAATAGGTGGATACGTGAGGAAAGGCTTTCGTTTTCACCGGATTCATCATATGGTATACCATGCGAGAACTGTGGAAGGATGATACGTACAGGCAGATTTTGTGATGAGTGCAAGACTAAGCTCACAAACACACTACGCAGTGCCCTTGACACACCAAAGAGCCAGGATAGCAGCTGTGGCAGCAGGATGACAAAAACCGTATGAGATATATCAAGTAACAGGTAAGAGGATGATTTATGATAAACGAAGAAAAAGTAAGGGAACTGTTTAATATTGCTCTTTGTGACAGCAAAAGCGATGACAGCCGTGTGCAGAAGCAGTCCGCAAGCTATTACGGATGGGACTATATATGGAAAGAGGGCTTAAAAAGCTTCTTTACAGGTACATTCGCATTTGCAGGGCTTGTTGTGATGTGGGTTGCTGTCAATGCAGCAGAGCTTTTGGACAGAATCAATAAGCTTGATTTTAAGGCAATGGGTGTCACAATAGGCATACTGTATATTGCATTTATGGCGGTTTACATTTTTGTCACAATTGTGGTGTATACTGCAAGATATAAGGCCGGCAGAAGAGAAGTGCGCAAATACGCAAATCACCTGAAGGCAGTGGGCAGAATATATTCCCGTGAGGAAAAGATTAAGCGTTAGGGAGGCTTTATGAACAAGTTACTGGAAATTAAGGATAAGGCAGTCAAATTTTGCGGTGAGTATGAGCACTTTATACTTCCGGTTGTGAGATTTGCCGTTGCATTTATCGCATTTATAACAATAGATTTGAATATCGGCTATATGGCGAAAATCAGCTCGATGCTTGTGGCACTGCTTTTAGCGCTTGTGTGTGCACTGCTTCCGGTGAATGCAATACTCTGGATTGCTTCGATTATGATACTTTTAGATATGTATGCGCTGTCCATAGAGGTTTTTGCTATCACATTTGTACTTCTTTTAGTACTGTATTTTGTCTATTTTCGTTTTGCACCGAAGGATGGCATGCTTGTGATACTCACACCTATATGCTTTCAGCTTCACATACCATCTGTTGTGCCGGTTGCAGCAGGTCTTTTAAGAAGAGCTTATTCGGTTGTTGCAATAATATGTGGCACACTGCTGTACTATTTCCTTGACGGAATCAGACAGAATGCATCAGCGCTTGCAGAGGTGGTAGATAAAAAGGGGCAGAGCACTACAAAGCTCAATGTGACAATGGGACAGCTTCTTGACAACAAAGAGATGTTTATAGTTATGGCAATCTTTGTTATCACCACACTGGTGGTGTATCAGGTCAGACGATTGAAAATCAACAATTCATGGACTGTTGCTACCATAGCAGGAGGACTCGTACAGTTGGTTGCACTTGTTGTTGCTTATCTGGTGCTCGGACTGCCGGAGAAGATAATCTGGCTTGTGCTCAGCACTGTAGCAGCTATTTTTGCAGGTGTTGTCATACAGTTTATATTTATGAATCTTGACTATGCACGTACAGAAAATGTACAGTTTGAGGATGATGAATATTATTATTACGTCAAGGCAGTTCCAAAGAAGATGATTGCCAAGGAGGAAAAGGTTGTAAAGCACTTTGGCAATACAGGAAGCCTTGGAAAGAAGATTCAGAGACATAATCAGGAAAATATCAGCAAAGAGGCTATTGCAAAAGATCTCGAAATAGACGAAAATATATTTGAGGATGACAAATAGTTACATAGTATAAGAGAAAGGAGGGCGCTATGGATAATGTGAGTGGTGTATTGATACGCTTCAAGGATCAGTTCCTTACATTCACAAATGTGCCGGGCATCAAAATCGGTGTGATAGACATTATAGAGATACTTATTATTTCAGTGCTCTTCTATCATATACTTTTGTGGATAAAGACCACGAGGCATGGAATCTGTTCAAGGGCCTTATTATCATACTGTTGTTTGTGCTTGTTGCAGCATTGTTCCAGATGGATACAATACTTTGGCTTGCTGAGAAACTCTTTAATATAGGTCTCGTGGCACTTGTTGTTATTTTTCAGCCTGAGCTTCGAAATGCCTTGGAGAATATTGGTGGAAAGACCTTTTTGGGTGATTTTTTTAATACCGGCAGAGGCGAAATTGAGAAATTCTCCGACAAGACAATTGATGAGCTGGTGCGTGCATGCTTTGCGATGGGCAGAGTAAAGACAGGAGCGCTAATAGTCATGGAGGATGAGATAAATCTGGGAGAGTATATCAGAACAGGAATAGATGTGGATGCTATACTTACAAGTCAGCTCCTCATCAATATTTTTGAGAAAAACACACCGCTTCATGACGGAGCGGTTATCGTGCGTGGCAACCGTGTGGTGTCAGCTACATGTTACCTTCCGCTATCAGACAGCCTGTCACTCTCGAAGGATTTGGGAACCAGACACCGTGCAGCGGTCGGAGTCAGCGAGGTAAGTGATTCGCTTACTATCATAGTTTCAGAGGAGACAGGATCAGTTTCTACAGCATACAAGGGGCAGATTGAGCACGATATAGATGCCGATCATCTACGCACACAGCTTAAGCTTCTGCAGAACAGACATAGGGAGCCGGGTAAATTTGAATTAATTAAAAGGAGGTTTAAGAATGGGAAAGAAGCTTCTAAAAACCTTCACAAATAATATAGGCTTTAAAATACTTGCGATAGCATTTGCATTTATACTCTGGCTTGTGGTCTACAATCTCAATGACCCGGTCAAGACAAAGACATTTACCACAACAGTCACCGTCACAGGCCGTGATTCGGTTGTTGACAAGGGGCTATGGCCTACCATCAAGGATTCGGAAAAGACCATCAGCTTTTCGGTATCAGGCAAGAGAAGCTATCTGAACGAGCTTGATGATTCCGATTTTTACGCAAATGTCGACCTTGCAAATATCATAGTAGATAAGGATGATACGAATAAGGCAAGCGTAAAGGTAGATATTGGATGCACCAAGTACAGACATTCGATTACCTTCAACGGTGGAGACCATATGCTCCCGCTTTCGGTTGAAAAATATATGCAGAAGCAGTTTGAGGTAAAGGTATCATTGGATGGAAGTCTCTCAGGTGCGAAAGCACTGGGAAATAAGCCACAGGCAAATCCAAAGGTAGTAAAGATCGGAGGTCCTGAGTCCATTGTTTCAACTATAGCATCGGCCAATGTAAATATAAAGGTCGATGACAATACCATAATATCAGATAATCAGATAACTGATCGCGGTGATCTCACTCTGATTGATGATAATGGCGATGAGATAGATATATCAAAGCTTGATGTGGACAGCCAATATCAGTCTATAGCAGTGACCGTTGATGTCCTAAGTACCAAGGAGGTGCCTATCAAGTGTACTACGACAGGCTCACCGGCAGGAGGAAAGAGCGTGCTCGGAGTAGAACTATCAGAGGAGTCTGTAATGCTCAAAGGTAATGCAGAAGCATTGAACAATATCACATCTATAGATGTGGGCCCAATCGATATATCGGGCGCAACAGACGATATAAGTACATCTGTTGACCTGACAGGATATCTGCCGGATGGAGTTTTTATAGTGAACTCATCCAAGGCAAAGCTCAGTATAGATATAAAGATTGAAACAAATGCGACTTCAACCATGACGCTGAACAGTTCCAATATCACATATGACGGACTGGAAGAGGGATATACGCTTACATTTGTAACAGATAAGAGCAGTGTCATAGTAAGCGGCACCCAGTCTGATATAGATACACTTTCGGGAACTACACTGAAGGGGAAAATTGATGTGACAGGCCTTGGTACAGGTACACATACAGTGACGGTAAAGCCAAATCTGGATGAGACCAAGTACACATGGGGCGAGATAAAGGTTCAGATAGTTATCGGAAGGGAAGGTGACGGAGGCGGCACAACGGGAACTGATGGTACAGGAACAGCCTCGGGCTCAACAACAGGCGATACCGGCACAGGCGGTTCATCGTCATCGGGCAGCACATCGTCAGGAAACACCGGAAATAACGGCTCTGACAGTTCATCACATTGATAGATATATAACCGAAAAGAGGTAATAAAAGTGGTAGCACAAAAAATAATAATCAAGAATCCTACCGGATTACATTTACGTCCGGCCGGCAATCTCTGCAAAGAGGCAATGAAATTTAAATCAAAGGTAACATTTATATATGACGAGAAAAATGTAGCTAATGCAAAGAGTGTACTTTCAGTGCTTGGAGCATGCATAAAGTCAGGCGATGAGATAGAGCTTATCTGCAATGGCGAGGATGAGAGCGAGGCGCTTGAACACCTTATACAGTACATCAAGGATGGACTCGGAGAGTAGTACACAAGGAAACAGGTATACATGGAGAAACATATATGGAGAAGCTTTTAACCATAGTCGTTCCGGCTTACAATGTTGAAAAGTATATAAAGAACTGTCTTGACTCGTTTATAGATTTGTCTGTGCTCAGAAGTCTGGAGATACTCATAGTGGATGATGGTTCCACAGATTCCACAGCCAGCCTGGCACATACCTACGAGCAGAAATATCCATACAGCTTCAAGGTGCTCTCCAAGGAGAACGGAGGCCATGGATCTACCATCAACTATGCGATACCGCGTGCAACAGGAAAGTATTTTAAGGTGGTGGATGGTGATGACTGGCTGGACAAGAGCCTTTTGCCACAATTTGTACAGCTTTTGAAGCACACGCACTCGGATGTCATATCCAATGACTTCAACCTGGTGGATGATAGGACAAAGAAGGTCACAAAGCGCAGAAAGGCAGTGTCCAACTCTTATCACTACAACAGGGAGTGGGGCTTTGCTGAGGCAGTCATGGACCCGCTGATCACTATACATTCCATGACCATCCGTACTGATGTATTGCAGAAGAATGATATTCGTGTGGATGAGCACTGCTTCTACGAGGACCAGGAGTATATACTCTACCCTATACCATACTGCACAAGCATCACGTTTTCACCTCTGCCGCTGTATCAGTACAGACTTGGAAGGAGTGGCCAGAGCGTGGACATAAAGATGATGATCAAGCGTCATGACCAGCATCTTAAGGTGCTTGATGCACTGTTTGAGTACAACAACGTGCACGGCAATCTGCAGACCTACAAGAAGCAGTACCTTGAGCGCGGCATAGCCGAGGCAGTCGATGATGAGTACCAGATATTTCTGGCAAAGGGCAATGATACAAGGAACGTTGAGCAGATGAAGAAGTTTGATGAGATGCTGCGTGAGGAGCACCCGGGAGTGTACCGGGCGTGCAGCAGGAAGCAGATATGGCTCATTAGAAAAACTGATTTTAAAGCTTTTCCAATCGTAGCATGGTTTTATAGCAAGTTTAAGAAACAATTGATTTAAGGGTCTGGAGAAATCCGGATCTTTATCTGCATTATGATGAATAAAATGGTAAATTGCGATAAAAATATGTGACAAATCTCACTTGAGGCATATATAAGAAAGTGATAAAATATGGTACTGTGAGAATAATATAAAAATTAAGATAAAGAGGATAAAGATGAAGAAGAAAAGTATAAAACTCCTGGTAGTTTTGGCCTGTGTGTTTATGGCGTTGGGCATGGCAGGCTGTGGAAAGAAAGCATACAAGACATTCCCTGAAAAGTACAAGCTTGCATCAGTTGATGTAGGTGGAATGACTGCTGACGAGGCAAAGAAAGCCATAAAGACCGCTGTAGGCAAGTATAAGATATCAGTGAAGCTTGACGATGCATCATTTGATATGACAGCTGAGGATTTGGGACTCAAGTACAATGACAAAGCAGATCTTCAGGAACTGATAAATGCGGCCAATAAGGATAAGGAACCGGAAAAGCAGGTGAAGCTTTTTAAAATGGACAAGTCTGATGAGCTGGAGACGGCTCTTGTAGACTCTTATATCACTGCAAAAACGCAGTCACAGTCTGATGCTGCGGCTCAGAGTGATAAGGATACAGATGCAAATGATGACGAACAAAAGAAGGCTGCGACAGACACACAGACCTTTGATATAAGATCAATTGTGCCATATCGTGCTACAATAGCCTACAATGCAGATGCAGGACAATTTGAGGGTGTTGACGGTGTATCGGGAGATGCACCTGTATATGACAATGCAGCTGCAAATCTGACAAGCGCTGTAAAGGAGCTGAAGGATAAGGTAGAGCTTACATCTGCAACAGGATATGTTGACGGAGAAAAGGCTACGGACAGCGAGCAGGTAAAGAATGCATTAAAAGAAGCCAATGCATATCTTGATGTGACGGTGACATGTAATTTCACACCGGCAACAGGTGAAGCTGCTACAGAGGCTGTAGGAAAGGATCAGATAGCCCAGTGGCTTATAGTGGGCAATGACGGATTGTCAGTTTCACTTGATGGTGAGAATATGGCTACATACTGTACAGAACTTGCAAAAAAGCATGATGTGTCAAAGAAGAAAACAGGACAGTTTAAGACAACAGGCGGAAGTATAATAAATGTGCCTGTAGCATCATCAGGACAGACTGTAGATGGAAACAAGCTGTATGAGGCAATTGCTGAGGCAATAAACAATAAAAAGTCTGCAACAGTGGAAGCAGTTTACAGTGAGGCAAAGGAAGAAGAAACAGGTGAATATGTCACATATGGTGGCAATTACTGTGAAGTGGATCTTACCAACCAGATGGTATATGTATATAAGAATGGAGAGCTTGTTGTATCAAGTCAGTGTGTTACAGGATGTATTTCAAAAGGACACGGAACACCTACCGGAGTGTATTCTATTTTCTCAAGAGATAAGGATAGATACTTAAGGGGAGACGGATATAAGTCATGGGTTAATTTCTTTATACCATTCAATGGTGGAATTGGGTTCCATGATGCTTCGTGGAGAAGTAGCTTCGGTGGAAATATCTACCTATACAGCGGCAGCCATGGCTGCATAAATATGCCTTATTCAGCTGCAAAGAAGCTATATGAGAATGTAACATTAGATGAAAAAGTAATTGTATATGGTGGTGTTGACAAGGTGGCCGGCAAAGCACAGAGTCTTGGCGGAGCTGACTCTTATAATGTGACAGAGGGCGACGGAGCATTCAATCTCGGTGTGACAGCAGAGGATAATGCAAAGCTCACATACTCAAGTGATAATAATGGTGTAGTGAGAGTGGATGAGAACGGTAATGTGACGATAGCAGGTGTCGGAACTGCAACAATCACTGTCAAGTCTGAGGCTACTACAAGCTATAAGGCCGGCAGCAAGACAATTACAATCACTGTAAATGCAAAGCCACAGCCAAACCAGACACCATCTGTGACAATAGGTTGCGGTAATAAAACTGTAACAGAGGGAGATGCACCATTTTCTCTCGGAGCAAGTGCTTCAAACGGAGCAGCGCTTTCTTACCAGTCAAGTGATCCTTCGATTGCGTCAGTAGATGGCGCCGGAAATGTGACCATTTACAGGCTGGTAGCGTACAGATTACAGCTATAGCAGGTGAAATGGCAGGCTGGAATAGCGCAAGCAGTTCAATAACCGTTACAGTAAATTCAAAACCACAACCACAGCCGGTGGCACCGACTGAACCATCAGAACAGCCACAGCAGAACTAGAACAGCAACAATAGAACAGGAACAAATAAAATATAGCAAATGAAAATACAACAAAGAAAAGTGCCGGAAACGGCACTTTTCTATTATATTGCATAATTATTTACAAAATATGACATATTCTTAATAATTTTTTTGTGACTTCTAAAAATAGACAAAAGAAATGAAGTGTAGTAATATAACATAGGATTAAACCGAAAAATAATGTTACAATATGTAAAGGGTAGGAAAATGGAAAACAACGAACCAATAAGAGATCAGGAAATTGAAATCGATTTATTAGCGCTGTTTCACGAATTAGTGAAGCATTGGAAGGCACTTGTGGCATCAATGGTGCTTCTTGCAGCAGTATTTGGATTATACTCCAAGATTACTTTTGTACCGGAGTATGAGGCATCTGCAGAGATGTATGTACTGACCAAGTCAACATCTATCACCAGTCTTGCCGATATTCAGGTAGGCTCGAGTCTGACAAACGACTATGAGTACGTTATCACAGGCAGGACAGTTTTATCACAGGTAATTGACAATCTGGATATGGACGAGACATATGAGCAGCTCAGCAAGAGGGTTTCAATAGAGAATCCGACAGATACACGTGTGCTCAAGATTGTGGTTACAGACACTGATTTAGAAGCTTCAAAAACAGTGGCAGATGAGATTGCAAAGGTTTCATCACAGTATATCGCTGACAATATGGAACAGTCACAGCCAAAGATTATCCAGACAGCATATGCTTCAAAGACACCGGTGAATAATAATATCCTTAAGAATACAGTTATAGGAGCTGTACTCGGACTGATTCTTGCTGCCGGCATAGTTGTACTTGGATATATGCTTGACGATACAATTTCTAATGCAGATGATATGGAGACCAGAACAGGCCTCAAGGTGCTTGCATCACTTCCTGTTGATGAGACAGAGTATGATGGAGCCAAGACAAAGAGAAGAAAAAAGAAGAAAACTCAATCATCTAAATCAGACGATAGCAAGAATAAGAAGAGGGCAGTTTAATGGAAACAGTAGTTATTAATCAGATAAAAGACCAGAGTTATACAATGAAGGAGTCTCTTCGAGCTCTTAAAACAAGCATCAGCTTTAGTGGAAAGGGTGTGAAGTCTATCCTTTTTACCAGCAGCGTGCCAAATGAGGGAAAGACAACCGTAGTTATGGATCTGGCCCGTTCGATGGCGGACTCTAAGAAGTCAGTCCTTATAGTAGATACCGATATGCGTAAGTCAGTCCTTGTAGGAAGACTCAGAGCGAAAGTGGAGAGCGGTGGAAAGATATACGGACTCTCACATTATCTTTCAGGTCAGGTATCTTTGGACAAAGTAGTATATGCGACAAACATCAAAGGAGTGTTTATCCTCTTTGCAGGTCATGAGGTGCCTAATCCGACAGAGCTTCTTGAAACAAAAGAGTTTAAAGAGCTTATCGAGTTTGGAGAGAAAAATTTTGATTACGTGCTTGTTGACACACCTCCTACAGGCGCTGCGATTGATGCAGCCGTAGTTGGAAAGAATGTAGACGGAGCAGTAATAGTTGCTGCCCAGAATGTTACAAGCAGCCGTGCAATCATCAATACAAAGCGTACACTTGAGGACTCAGGAGTCAAGATTCTTGGAGCTGTGCTCAATAAGTGCAGGTTTGAGGAGTCTAAGTATGGTCATTACTATGGAAACTATTATGGTAATTACTATGGTAATTACTATGGCAGGGACGATGACGAAAAGTAGCAGGCGCAGACACATATGAATGACGGAGAATAAGTGCAGATGAAAAAAAAGAAAAATATGATTATTACGGCAGTAATGATTGTACTTATTGCTATTATAGCGATAATACTTGTAAAGGTTAACAGCAGTAATGTTAAGAATAAAGAAGTTAAAGGCATAAAGCCGGGTACAGAGGCAGTTAAGACAAAAGCCGATACTCAGACTGAGGATGACAGCACTACAGACAAATCAGGTATTGAGGAGTTTGCGTTATTTGGTGTTGACAGCCGCTCAGATCAGCTTGATAAAGGAACACGTTCCGATTCCATTATGGTAGTCAGGGTTGATCATGATGCTAAGAAAATCCGCATGGTATCTATTTTCAGAGACTGTATGATGAATATTGATGGTCATGGATACCAGAAGGTGACACATGCACATGCGTTTGGCGGACCGGAGCTTGCAGTAGATACACTTAACAAAAATCTGGATTTAGACATAAAGAATTATGTTACAGTCAATTTCAATACAGTCGGTGAGATTGTAGATGAGGTAGGAGGCATTGTACAGGATATTGATGCATCTGAGGCAAAGGTGATAAACGGATATATTGATGAGGTCAATAAGGTTCGTGGAACAAGCTCATCCCATATTGATTCAGCCGGCACATATACACTTGATGGAACTCAGGCAGTTGCGTATTCCAGAATACGTTATACAGCCGGAGGAGACTATAAGCGTGCTGAAAGACAGAGAACAGTGCTGTTCAAGGTTTTTGAATCAGCTAAGCAGATGAATACAGCGGCAAAGATTAAGATGGTATCAGATCTGATTGGACATGTCAATACTAACTATAATACTGATGAGATTCTTTCAGTATTTAAAAATCTTGCAGACTATACAGTAGAGGATTCTACAGCATATCCACAGGTGTTCTATGGTGGAAAGGTTGATGGTGCATGGGTTGAGGTGCCTACTACACTTGCAGACATGGCTACAGGAGTGCATCAGTTCCTTGAAGGTGATACAGGCTATACTCCTAGTGCAACTGTAAACGAATACAGCAGTGCATTATCAGGAAAAGTAAGCGGGTCTAATAACGATTTAACAAATACAAATTTTGGGGATTAAATATGAACTTCAGACAAAATGGAGATAAGTACCTCATCATAATAGAAGTAATTGCACTGATAGTTGTGCTGGTATTTGGAGCAGTGCATTTTGTGATGCCGGGGAATAAGGCGAATAAGAAAATAACAGAAAGCCAGCAGGAGACACAGAATCCTACTCAGGAGACGGATGGAATTCAGCAGGTACAAGCTGATGGACAGCAGGCAGCACCGGCATTTACTCCGTCAGATTCTGTCAAGACAAAGCTGTCTTCTATGACAACAGAGGAAAAGGTAGCCCAGCTATTCATTACGAGACCTGAGGAGATTACAGGTGTATCACAGTTCACTCAGGCCGGTAACAAGACAAAGGCAGCTATTGGTACATATCCTCTTGGTGGTTTTGTTTTCAGACAGGAGAATTTCTCAGGAGAGGCTGCAGTTATAAAGATGATGAGCAGTCTGCAGTCATTTTCGCAGGAGCGATTGGGCGTGAATCTGTTTCTTGCAATTGATGAAGAAGGTGGAGAAAGACTTCCTCTTGCTTCAGCTAATGGATATGAGGCACAGCAGGCACCATCACAGCTTGGAGATGCTGACGCAGCGGGCAGCATTGCAGGAAAGATAGGCTCATATATGGCTACCAATGGCCTTAATATGAATTTTGGACCGACAGCGGATATAGCATATGGTGATAATGCAGATAACGATACATATGCATTTGGCAGCGAGTCAGCGACTGTAGGTGACTGTGTTGCAGCACAGGTAAGCAGCTATAATGGTGCAGGAATCAATTCTGTAGCAAAGAGCTTTCCGGGAAAAGGAAAGGCTACTACAGATTCAGCGACAGGAATGCTCTGGATGACAGACAAGCTGGAGGATCTTGAGGCATCTGATTTTGTGCCATATCAGAAGGCAATTGAAGCAGGTGTTCCGGCAGTCATGATGGGAAATGTGATTTGCCAGAGTGTGACAGGAGAGGAAACCACGCCATGCTCTACATCAGCAGGTGCCGTAAACTATATGAGAACTACCATGGGCTTTAATGGCCTTTTGATTACAGATGATTTATCAGACGCATCTCTTAATAAGGTATGTACACAGGATGAGGCGGCTGTGGCAGCTGTTAAGGCAGGAATGAGCATGCTTTATGTTTCAACAGGCTTTGAGAGCAGTTATAATGCAGTGTTGTCTGCAGTTAACAGTGGCGAGATACCGGCAGAAAAATTAGATGATGCAGTGGGAAGAATTCTAACAACAAAAGGAATTTAATATATGCAAATAAAAGTAAATCCGTTATACTATAGAGTATAGCGGATTTCTGTTATATATTTTGTATATTTAAAGGAGAATTGTTGATATGTCAAATTGTTTCAATCCGGCAAATATTCTTTTGCCAAACGATTGTATAGATATGGAAAAATGGTCAGTTATTGCCTGTGACCAGTTCACAAGTCAGGCTGATTATTGGGATGCTGTGGAAAAGCATGTGGCTGATGCACCGTCAACGCTTAATGTTGTGTTTCCTGAGATATATCTGGGAACAATTGAGAATCAGGAAAATGATTGCAAGTCGTCAGGGGATGGTGTCAAAAATGACAAAGAAACCGGCAGAAAAACAAAATATGCTTCAATGAGGATGATGAGAGAATCAAATATATTAATACCACTATGGAGACATATCTCACAGATGGAACCTTAAAGCAAGCGGTGGCAGATGGCTATGTGCTTGTTGAGCGTACTACGGAGTCAGGGGTGCGTCTTGGAATAGTAGGACTTATTGATCTGGATGACTATGATTTCGACCCGAAAAAGAAGACTCTCATCAGAGCAACAGAGGGAACAGTAATCTCACGTATACCTCCGAGAGTGAAAATAAGAGAGAATGCAGCTATTGAGCTGCCACATGTTATGCTGCTTGTTGATGATCCTATAGACAGACAAAAGATTGATGGATGCCAGGGTGCTACACAGGAAGATGCAGTAAATATAGCAGCTGTAAAGCATGGAATAATCGAGTATGTGTATGCCATCAGGGACACTCTTCGTAAGATTTACGATACAGAGCTCATGCAGGGAGGCGGACATATCCGCGGCTATGCTGTTGAGGGTGAGGCAGCAAAGCAGGTGACAGAGGCATTCGCAGCAAAACAGAATAGCTGTGGAGGCTTTTTGTTTGCAGTAGGTGATGGAAACCATTCCCTTGCAACAGCGAAGACCTGCTGGGAAAATATCAAAAAATCCGGAAAATTCACAGAGGAGCAGTTGAAAACTCATCCTGCAAGGCATGCTCTTGTGGAAATCTGTAATCTGCACAGTGAGGCGCTTGAGTTTAAGCCTATTCACAGACTGCTTACAAATGTTGATGTAAAGGACATGCTGTCGTTTTTCGAAGCTGAAATCACAAAACAAGGACTTGAGAGCACTGAGGGTGATGAGATAGTATTTGAGTATGTTGAATCAGGCGCTACCGCAATAAAGAATTCCGGAATTAATATCACGAATAGAGGTGACCGCCTCCCGGTTGAGATACTCCAGGGTATTTTAGATAAGTATCTTGAGACACATGGCAATGTGGAAATAGACTATATCCATGGTGATGAGCACTTCACGGACTGGTTAAGGAGACTAAGGGATGTGGAATTTTTCTTCAGTCGATAGACAAGAGCACATTGTTCCCTGCAATAAATGCGGGCGGGGTGCTGCCCAGAAAGACATTCTCAATTGGAGAAGCGAATGAGAAGAGATACTATATGGAGTGTCATAAGATATCTATGTAGCTTTGGTTTATATACATATGTTGGTTTTATTATATTTATAAACAATTGATTTTATGAAGTCGAATAATTTAACAAATAATACTGTTTTACTACACAAACATATTTGTTAAGTGTATAATATAAGAAAAATTTATTTCACAAGGGGACAATAATGGGAAAATACTTTGGAACAGACGGCTTCCGTGGAGAGGCTAATGTCAATTTAACAGCAGAGCATGCATATCAGATTGGTAGATTTTTAGGCTGGTATTATGGAGAGCTTAAGAAGCAGAAGCAGCTCGACGAGCCGGCGAAGATAGTAATAGGAAAGGATACAAGACGTTCAAGCTACATGTTTGAGTATTCCCTTGTATCAGGACTTACAGCATCGGGAGCAGATGCATATCTATTACACGTTACCACAACTCCATCAGTGGCATATGTAGCAAGAACCGATGATTTTGACTGTGGTATCATGATTTCGGCAAGCCATAATCCATACTATGACAATGGAATCAAGCTTATCAACAGCAATGGAGAGAAGATGGATGAGGAGACAATTCTCCTTGTCGAGGACTATATAGATGGCAAGCTCCGCCTGTTTGGTCAGGAGTGGAAGGAATTGCCCTATGCACATAAGGATGCTATCGGATGCACAGTTGACTATGTAGCAGGCCGTAACCGTTACATGGGATACCTCATATCGCTTGGTGTCTACTCATTCAAGGGCATGAAGGTAGGTCTTGACTGTGCCAACGGAAGTTCATGGAACATGGCAAAGTCTGTTTTTGAGGCACTCGGAGCAAAGTGCTATGTCATCAACAATGAGCCAAACGGTCTAAACATCAACAATAATGCAGGCTCTACACATATCGAGGGCTTACAGAAGTACGTGGTGGACAATGGTCTTGATGTAGGCTTCGCATACGATGGAGATGCAGACAGATGTCTCTGTGTAGATGAACTGGGCAATGTAATCACAGGAGACCATATTCTCTACATATATGGAAAGTACATGAAAGAGAGAGGAAAGCTTGATAACAATACTGTTGTCACAACAGTTATGTCAAACTTTGGACTCTATAAGGCACTTGATGAGCTGGGAATCGGCTACGCAAAGACTGCAGTAGGTGATAAATATGTATACGAGTACATGCAGCAGAACGGCTGCCGCATCGGCGGAGAGCAGTCAGGACATATCATTTTCTCTAAGTATGCATCAACAGGCGACGGTATCCTTACCAGCTTAAGATGATGGAGGTCATGATGGCTAGGAAACAGAAAATGAGCCAGCTCTGTGAGGGACTTAGTATCTACCCACAGGTGCTTCAGAATGTGCGCGTAGCTGACAAGCTGAGGCACTTGCCAATCCTGAGGTTCAGGCGGCTGTCGACCAGGTTACTGCAGAGCTTGGCGATACAGGACGTATACTTGTGCGTGAGTCGGGTACAGAGCCTGTTATCCGTGTCATGGTTGAGGCTGAGAGCGAGGAAATCTGTCAGAAATATGTGGATATGGTTGTTGCAAAATTAAAATAAAGGTTAATGCCAAAGATAATACACGTAATATACAAAAGCTGTGTGAGAATATCATGCAGCTTTTGCTGTTATGAGGGTTCATAAATGAGTGAATTAAGATAAATTAAGTGGATATAATTTAATCTGTAGAGAGAATAGGAATTAAATTCTGCCGGAGGAAATAGTCTATGCCTGAAATCTTAATTATTTTTATATTATGTGCCGGTATTATTGTAATTGGCATAATATTGTGTATAATTATTAAAGTGAGTCATATGTCTGATGACGAACAGAAAAAGGACGATGAACGACAGCTGGAGTTCATTCGCGCCTACAAGGAGCATAAAAAAGGACATTGAGTTTAAAGGATTATATAATAAGAGACATACAGGAAAAGTTCAAATATCTTCCGTCAGCGGTATATTTGGCTTTAATCTGCATTGCGATGTATATTTTTGTGTGTCTGCTGAGATATCTTTTCACAATGAGAGAGGTATCACAGGCAGATGAGAGAAGAAAAAAGATAGTGGGCAAAATCTGGCATATGCTGTTCTGCGGCATCTTTGTGGCCTATATGTATACGCTTATAATGATAGTGTATTATTCAAGGGAGCCGGGAAGCAGAACCGGCGTCGCCGATATGGTGCTGTGGAGCACATGGGGCATGACACTTCAGATGCACGCTTATTTTATAGAAAATATAGTATTGTTTATACCATTTGGGCTTTTATTTCCACTGGTTTTTAAAAATTGGATGAGATGGTTTACAATACCTGTTGGTGCTCTTATAAGCGCAGCAATTGAGTACACGCAGCTGGTTACCGGCAGGGGATATTGTCAGCTTGATGATTTTGTGACAAATACGGCAGGAGCAGCAATCGGATTTTTTATTTATTTGATATTATATGCAGGGTGGCTGGTATGGAAAAAAATAAGATAAGCATTGTGGTACCATGCTTTAACGAGAAAGAGGCTCTGCCTCTTTTTTATAATAAAATAACTCAGGTGTTTAATCAGATGAGTCAAGAGAGTGAGACAGCGGGATTGTCCTATGAACTGATTATAGTGGATGACGGTTCTATGGACGGGACACTCGATGTCGCAAAGGAGCTTGCTGTAAATGATTCCGGTGTGAAATACATATCCTTTTCACGCAATTTTGGCAAGGAGGCAGCCATGTATGCAGGCTTGCAGCATGCTGTGGGGGAATATGTGGCGATAATGGATGCTGACCTTCAAGATCCGCCGGATATGCTGCCTGAGATGTACAAGGCTCTTATGGAAGAAGGTTATGATGCTGTCGGTACAAGGCGAGTGACACGCAAAGGTGAACCAGCGATTAGATCTTTTTTTGCCAGAAAGTTCTATAGGCTCATGAGCAGAATATCAAAGGCAAATATGGTTGATGGGGCACGTGACTACAGGCTGATGAACAGGAAATACGTGGATGCACTGCTTTCGCTTAAGGAATACAACAGGTTTTCAAAGGGATTGTTTGGATGGGTAGGCTTTAAGGTGAAGTGGCTTGAGTTTGAGAATGTAAACAGGGTGGCAGGTGAGACAAAGTGGTCATTCTGGCAACTCTTTTTGTATAGCCTTGACGGAATAGTGGCGTTTTCCAATGCTCCGCTATACATGGCTTCAATAGCCGGAGTGTTCAGCTTTATTGTCGCAATAATTGCAATGCTCTTTATCATTATCAGGAGACTTGTATTCGGAGATCCGGTAGCCGGCTGGGCTTCGACCGTTGTTATCATACTTTTTATAGGTGGGATACAACTGCTTAGCATAGGCATTTTGGGACTTTATCTGTCGAAGCTATATCTCGAGGCAAAGGACAGACCGATATATTTAATAGGAGAATCAAATATAGAAAAACCTACAGAAAAAAATTAAGGCTTTCTTAAGAATTCTTAATTCGATAGCACATGACATTTTTTTCGGATGTTATATGCTATAATTTTTTCGGCAACGTTTATTAATGCATGAAAGAGGACTAAGATGAAAAATGTACTGGAGTGCTTGAGGCCACAGTAGAAAAATACCCTGACAAGCCTGCATTTTCGGATACTGAATGCAGCATTACGTTTGCGCAGGTGTATGATATAGCAAGAAATACAGGAGCATATCTGATAGAACAGCTTGGAGTGGACAGAACCCCTGTTGCAGTATTTGCCGGAAGGAAAATGGTAACACCGGCATACTTCCTGGGAGTGGTATATGCAGGCAGACCGTATGCGCCGATTGATGCATCGCTTCCTGACAAGAGAATTGAAAAAATACTTGAAAATCTGTGTCCAAGGGCTATTGTGGCTGACAGGGAAAGCCTTGAGCATGTGGAGAGCATAGTGGATGAGCTGGCAAAGGCAGAAGGTTTCGATAGACCGCAGATATTTATTGCTGAGAATATATCGCGCTTCGAGCAGGTGGCGTGCGCTGATAGTAATTGTAAAATCAGTGAATCAGCAGGAGACGCTGTGACGGATAGTGAGAACGATACAGATGGTGGTGTTGTGGCAGGCTGTGCAGGAAAAATAGATGACAGCTCACGGGATATGCTCGCTGTAGTCCGCAGGCAGATGTCCATGACAGAACCACTGTATATCATCTACACGTCAGGCTCCACCGGCAATCCAAAGGGAGTCATGACATCGCATCTGTCACTTATGACATACATCAATGCTTACTGTGATGTGATGCATATAGAGGAAAGTGATGTGCTGGGCAATCAGTCACCGCTTGATTATATTGCGGCAATCAGGGACATTTATCTGCCGCTAAAGACCGGTTGCAGCACAGCTATTATCCCGAAAGAGTACTTTATGGAGCCGAATGCCTTGTTTGATTACATGAATGAGAAGAAGGTCAGCAGTGTCGGCTGGAGTGTTTCGGCATTTACCATTCTCACTTCGCTTGGAGCATTTGAGGAAGTAGGCTTAAGAGTCTTAGAAAAATCTGCTTCTCAGGCTCAGTGATGCCGTGCAGGGTACTCAGAAAATGGCAGGAAAATCTGCCTGAAGCACATTTTGTGAACCAGTATGGACCGACAGAGGCCACAGCATCATGCACATACTATAGCGTGGATCATACAGTGGAAGATGACGAGGTGCTTCCTATAGGAAAAGCCTATGACAATTACAGGGTTTTCCTGATAGATGAGCATGGAAATGAGCCGGCTGTCGGAGAACAGGGCGAGATATGCGTATGTGGACCAATCCTGGCGCTGGGCTATTATAATGATCCGGAGAGGACAGCTGCGGCATTTACACTCAATCCACTCAACAAGGCTTATCCTGAGCGGATGTACCGCACAGGGGATTACGGAAGGCTCGATGAGGACGGCATACTTCATTTCTGTGGACGTATGGACCGCCAGATAAAGCACATGGGACACCGTGTGGAGCTTGACGAGGTGGAGCATGCCGCCAATGTGGTCGAGGGAGTCGCAGAAAGCTGCGTTATATATAATAAAGCAAAAGAGGTGCTGATACTTTTCTACACAGGTGACTGTGACAGGAGAAGCCTTGCGCTGGCACTGAGAGACGAGCTTCCGGGCTTTATGGTGCCAAGGAAAATCAAGAAACTGGAGCAGCTTCCTAAGCTTCCAAACGGAAAATATGATATGAAAAAACTGGAGGAAATGTAAAATGAGAGACACAATTTTAGAGATTTTAGAGGAATTAAGACCGGATGTGGATTTTGAGAAGGAGACAAAGCTCATCGATGACAAAATTCTTGAGTCATTTGATATAGTTTCACTCGTATCGGAGCTGACTGATGAGTTTGACATCACAATCAGACCAAAGGATCTGGTTCCTGAGAATTTTAACTCAGTTGATGCAATCGAGAAGCTTGTGAAAGAGCTTGTGGAGGAATAAAGCATATGAGACAGACACCGTACTATGTATTTGATACGGACGAGTTTGCGAAGAGAGCAGCCATGATAAGGCTGCTCTTGATTGTAAAGGAGGACGTAGGATACCGCTTTGCTTTTCGATAAAGGCAAATCCGTTTCTGCTTCACAGGCTGCCGGCGGGCTTAGACCATGTGGAGGTGTGCAGCCCGGGAGAGCTTGAGATATGTATAGCACTTGGCGTGAAGCCGGAATGCATCATCTATTCAGGAGTGATGAAGGAAAAATGCGATATAGAGCGAGCCGTTTCGTATGGCGCCGGCATACTGACCTGTGAAAGCATAAGACATGCGACGCTTATATCAGAGGTGATGCTTGAATGTATGTCTGAAGGCGCGCAGGAAGCCGGATTGTCGAAAAGAAGGCACAGGTCATACTGCGCCTGACAAGTGGCAACCAGTTTGGCATGTCGCTTGAGGATATTGAATATATCATTTCGCATCCGGATGAGTTTAAGGGCATTGCGGTAATGGGCATCCACTACTATTCCGGCACACAGAAGAGTCTTCGCAAAATAAATAAGGACTTGGAAAAAATAAAGTCTGCACTGACCATGTTAAAGGACAAATACAGCTTTGAGCCACAGCTTGTAGAGTATGGCCCGGGACTTTGCGTTGAGTATTTTGAGGATGACTGGCAGGAAAAGGAAAAACAATCACTTGATGAGGCAGCAGAGGTGCTTAGAGAATTTGCTGTGGAATATCCGCTTGGCATTGAGATGGGACGATTCCTCGCAGCCTCATGCGGTAAATATTACACACAGGTAAAGGACTTAAAATCGACAGGCGATGCCAACTATGCGATTCTGGATGGAGGAATCCACCACCTGAATTACTTCGGGCAGAGGATGGCAATGCAGGTGCCACCGATTAGTATATATAGAGCTGCCGGTGTGGAATTAACACAATTGCCGGACATAGACTATACACTCTGCGGAAGCCTCTGTACAGTGGCAGATGTGCTGGTACGCGAGGTGAAGCTTAAGAAGCTTGAACTTGGTGATGTTCTTGAGTTTGGGCACTGTGGTGCGTATTCTGTGACAGAAGCACCGGCACTCTTTTTGTCAAGACAGCTTCCGGCTATATATGCATATTCGAAGGAGTATGGATATGAGTGCCTGAGGGAGCATATTCCTGCGGCTGAGATAAATCTGGCCGGAAAAAAATTGTAAATAAAAGCGCATGGTAAATTGCCATGGCGCTTTTGAATATGACATAAACAAAGCCTTTTGTGGGAAGCTAAATTATTAGCCAAGCTCCTTCTCACACATATCAAGTACAGAAGCAATGGTAGTATCCATATCATAGTACTTGTACTCGCCGAGACGGCCACCGAATATAACACCGGTCTCCTTGTCGGCAAGCTCCTTGTACTTGGCATAGAGCTGTCCGTTTTTCTCATCGTTTACAGGGTAGTAAGGCTCATCTCCGGCCTTCCACTCAGAAGAGTACTCGCGGCTGATAATAGTCTTTGGCAGATCATTGCCATCCTCATCCTTGCCGAACTCGAACCACTTGTGCTCGATGATACGTGTCCATGGTGTTTCGCGGTCAGTATAGTTGACTGCAGCATTGCCCTGAAAGTTAGGAATATCGAGTGTCTCATTTTCAAAGCGCACTGAGCGGTACTCCAAAGTGCCGAGCTTAAAGCCAAAATATGCGTCAATCGGACCGGTGTATACAACCTTGTCAGCTAAAGCATCAAGCTCAGCCTTGTGCTCGAGGTAGTCGGTATTCAGTCTGACCTCAATGCCGTCGAGAAGATTTTCAACCATCTTTGTATATCCGCCGATTGGAATACCCTGGTAAAGAGCGTTGAAGTAATTGTTATCAAAGGTAAGTCTCACAGGAAGGCGCTTTATGATGAAAGCCGGAAGCTCCTTGCAGTCACGTCCCCACTGCTTCTCAGTGTAGCCCTTCACGAGCTTCTCATAGATATCACGACCAACTAGCGAGATAGCCTGCTCCTCGAGATTTTTTGGTTCAGCGGTGATTTCTTTTTTCTGCTCATCAATCTTTGCAGCAGCTTCCTCCGGTGTCACAACGCCCCACATCTTGTTGAAGGTGTACATATTGAAAGGCATTGAGTACAGCTCACCCTTGTAGTTGGCTACAGGGCTGTTTGTGAAGCGGTTGAACTCAGCAAACTGCGTGATATAGTTCCAAACTCTCTTGTCATTGGTGTGGAATATGTGGGCTCCGTACATGTGTACATTTATGCCTCCTGCTTTTCGGTGTAAACATTTCCTGCTATGTTAGGACGCTTGTCCACAACAAGCACTGATTTGCCCTTGGCCTTTGCCTCATGGGCGAAGATGGCTCCGTAGAGACCGGAACCTACTACTATATAATTGTATTTCATTGTTTTCTCCCTGTTGCATATTGATATTATAATTATAAGTACATTTTCCGGAAAAACAAGCAGAAACAATGAAAATAAGTAAATATTAATAAATCCTGTATTAGAAAATTATGATATACTTAGATATAGGAAGTTCAAAAGTAAGAAAATAAGAGGAAAGGCAACGCAACGATGAAACTACCCGGCTACTACTCCTCAGGAGAATTTGCAAAAAAAGCGCATATTACAAAAAAGACCGTCAGGTACTATGACGAGCACAATATTTTAAAACCATCCTACGTAAACGAAAACGGAGCCAGATTCTATAATGATGACGACTTTGCGCGTCTACAGCAGATACTGTTCCTCAAATATCTGGGCTTTTCCCTGGATGATATCAAGGAGATGACACTCAGAAACACGGACAGCGATGTCATGTCTGAGTCGCTTCACATGCAGCTTGGTCTCGTGGAGGAGAGGATAGAGCAGATGAAGCTTATGAAATCAGCACTGCAGGAGGCTTCAGAGGTAATAGACGAGGGGCGAAGCGTGGACTGGAGTCATATGCTGGAGCTGGTTAATATAAACGAGATGGAGCAAAAGCTAAAGCAGCAGTACAGGGATGCTTCAAATATATCAGCCAGAATCAATCTGCACAGGGATTTCTCGATTAATCCGGTGAGCTGGTTTAGCTGGGTATTTGATGAGTGCAGCTTTTTTGAGGGGGAAAAGGTGCTTGAGGTGGGCTGTGGTGATGCCTCTCTCTGGACACAGAACATAGACAGGATACCGGCAGATATGCAGATAACCCTGACTGATATATCGTATGGCATGGTAAGGGATGCGACGAGAAATGTAGGCGCAGATGACAAGCGCTTCACATATGAGGTGATGGATGCCCACAGGCTGTATAAGCCGGATGCATCGTATGACTGCGTGATAGCAGACCATGTACTGTTCTATTGTGACAATCTGGATGCCGTGTGCAGTGAAATCCTAAGGGTGCTAAAGCCCGGTGGCGTGTTCGTGTGCAGTACATACAGCTCACGGCATATGAAGGAAATAAACGACCTGGTGCAGCAGTTTGATGACCGTATAGAGCTGTCAGCGGAAAGGCTGTATGAGCAATTCGGTAAAGAAAATGGTGAGGCAATACTTGGAAAATACTTTGGTGAGGTAAGCTGGCATGGATACGAGGATGAGCTTGTGGTAGAGAAAGCAGAGCCTGTGATAGAGTATGTGCTTTCGTGCCACGGCAACCAGAACAGGTATATTGTGGACCGCTATAAGGAATTTGCGGCATTTGTCAGAAAGAAGACAGAGAGAGGGTTCCATATCACAAAGGATGCAGGTGTATTTATTGCACGAAAATGATTCAAAAACAGGATATTATAAGCATATATTTTGTGAAAAATGCTAAAAAATATAAAAAAAGTACTTGAAGGTGCCCTTGGGGCACCTTTTATAATGCAGGTAAATGATGAATCAGGTCAGTGTATTCTACAGACCGAAAGCATCAAGTGCAGCACGTAGTTTCAGTTTGAAGGAGAACAACATGAAAGGTATTATATTAGCGGGAGGTTCAGGCACACGTCTTTACCCACTCACAATGGTAACATCAAAGCAGTTACTTCCAATTTATGACAAGCCAATGATCTACTATCCTATGTCAGTGCTTATGAATGCAGGCATCAGAGATATTCTGATCATTTCAACACCACAGGATACACCAAGATTCAAGGAGCTCTTAGGAGACGGACATCAGTTTGGTGTCAACCTCACCTACGAGGTACAGCCAAGCCCTGACGGACTTGCACAGGCATTCGTTATCGGTGAGAAATTCATCGGTGATGATACAGTAGCCATGGTTCTCGGAGACAACATCTTCGCAGGACACGGACTCAATAAGAGACTCAAGGCCGCAGTTGAAAACGCTAAGAGCGGTAAGGGTGCCACAGTATTCGGCTACTATGTAGATGACCCTGAGAGATTCGGTATCGTAGAGTTCGATAAAGAGGGAAAGGCTATTTCAATCGAGGAAAAGCCGGAGCATCCAAAGAGCAATTACTGTGTCACAGGTCTTTACTTCTACGACAACAATGTAGTAGAGTACGCAAAGAACCTTAAGCCATCAGCAAGAGGAGAGCTTGAGATAACAGACCTTAACAGAATCTATCTCGAGAAAAAAGCACTCAATGTAGAGCTTTTAGGACAGGGCTTCACATGGCTTGATACAGGAACACACGAGAGCCTTGTAGATGCCACAAACTTTGTCAAGACAGTCGAGACACATCAGCACCGCAAGATAGCATGTCTTGAGGAAATCGCTTACTTAAACGGCTGGATTACAAAGGATGAAGTATTAAAGACATATGAGCTCGTAAAGAAGAACCAGTACGGACAGTACTTAAAGGACGTACTTGATGGAAAATACCGCGAGCAGTTATATTAAGGAGGAAATCAAAATGACAATTATCGTAACAGGTGGAGCAGGATTTATCGGAAGTAACTTCGTATTTCACATGCTTAACAAATATCCGGATTATCGTATCGTATGCTTAGACTGTCTCACATATGCAGGAAATCTCTCAACACTTGAGCCTGTAATGGACAATCCAACTTCCGTTTCGTAAAGGAGAGCATCACAGACCGTGATGCCGTATACAAATTATTTGAGGAAGAGCATCCTGATATGGTTGTAAACTTCGCAGCAGAGTCACACGTTGACCGTTCAATCGAAAACCCACAGGTATTCCTTGATACAAATATCATCGGAACATCAGTACTTATGGACGCATGCCGCAAGTATGGTATTAAAAGATATCACCAGGTATCAACAGATGAGGTATACGGAGATCTGCCACTTGACCGCCCTGACCTTTTCTTCCATGAGGATACACCAATCCATACATCAAGCCCGTATTCATCATCAAAGGCAGCAGCAGATTTACTCGTGCTTGCCTACCACCGCACATATGGACTTCCTGTAACAATCAGCCGTTGCTCAAACAACTACGGACCATACCATTTCCCGGAGAAGCTTATCCCACTTATGATTGCAAATGCACTTAATGATAAGCCACTCCCGGTATACGGAACAGGCGAGAACGTGCGTGACTGGCTCTATGTAGAGGATCACTGCAAGGCAATCGACCTTATCATCCACAACGGACGTGTAGGAGAGGTTTACAACGTAGGTGGACACAATGAGAAGACAAACCTTGAAATCGTAAAGATTATCTGTAAGGAGCTCAATAAGCCGGAGAGCCTTATCACATTCGTAGGAGACCGTAAGGGCCATGATATGCGTTACGCAATCGACCCAACAAAGATCCACAATGAGCTCGGATGGCTTCCAGAGACCAAGTTTGAGGACGGCATCAAGAAGACAATCAAATGGTACCTTGACAACCGTGAGTGGTGGGAGACAATCATCAGCGGAGAGTACCAGAATTACTACGAGAAGATGTATGCGAATAGATAACTGCTACTCTTTGAGGCTTTTGTGCATGCCTAAAGAATATGTGATTGCGTATATATGTTGAGCCTGTTTACGAATAACAGCGTTAAGGAGACAAAAATGAAAGTATTTGTTACAGGAGTTGCGGGGCAGCTTGGTCATGATATAATGAATGATCTTGCGGCGCGCGGTTACGAAGGAATAGGAACAGATATTGCATCAGAATATAATGGTATCTCTGATGGTACAGCAGTGACACGCATGCCATATGTATCTCTGGATATTACTGACAGAACAGCGGTAGAGCAGGTGATAGGGGCGCTTAAACCCGATGTTGTAATACACTGTGCAGCATGGACAGCTGTAGATCTGGCCGAGGATGATGATAAAAAAGCAAAGGTGCATGCAATCAACGCAGACGGCACACAGAATATTGCAGATGCCTGCAAGAAGATAGATGCCAAGATGGTATATATCAGCACAGATTATGTATTTGACGGACAGGGCACCACACCATGGCAGCCTGACTGCAAGGACTATGCACCACTCAATGTATATGGACAGACAAAGCTTGACGGAGAGCTTGCAGTGGCAAATACACTTGAGAAGTACTTTATAGTGCGTATAGCATGGGTATTTGGTGTAAACGGCAAGAACTTCATCAAGACAATGCTAAATGCCGGCAAGACACACGATAAGCTTACAGTAGTAAGTGACCAGATTGGTACACCGACATATACACTCGACCTTTCAAGATTGCTCGTAGATATGATAGAGACTGATAAATACGGTTACTATCACGCTACAAACGAGGGCGGATATATAAGCTGGTATGATTTTACAAAGGAAATCTTTAAGCAGGCAGTGGAGCTTGGTCATACAGAGTATTCTGAGGACAGACTCACAGTAGTACCTGTTACTACAGCAGAGTATGGTGTGTCAAAGGCAGCACGTCCGTTTAACAGCAGACTGGACAAGAGCAAGCTCGTGGAGAATGGATTTAAGCCACTCCCTACATGGCAGGATGCGCTGCACAGATATCTGCAGGAGATAGAATTTTAGTGAACTAAGAAGCACAGAAGCTACGAAGTAGCGAGGTTGAGTTAGATGTTGGGATGTTCACGTAATACAAGAAAGGACATAGAAATCATGGGACAGATTAAAGTACAGAAAAATGTAGGTGGAATCGAAGGACTTTGCATCATCGAGCCTACAGTGCATGGAGACAACCGTGGATACTTTATGGAGACATACAATTCAAAGGATATGCAGGAAGCCGGCATTGACAGAGTGTTCGTACAGGATAATCAGTCATGCTCCACAAAGGGAGTGCTCCGCGGACTACATTTCCAGAAGGAATACCCACAGGCAAAACTTGTGCGTGCAGTAAAAGGCTCAGTATTTGATGTGGCTGTAGACTTAAGAAGCGATTCAAAGACATACGGCAAGTGGTTCGGAGTAGAGCTCACAGAGGAGAACAAGAAGCAGTTCCTTATCCCGGAAGGCTTTGCACACGGATTTTTAGTACTCTCAGATGTAGCAGAGTTCTGCTACAAGGTAACAGATTTCTGGCACCTTGGAGATGAGAGCGGCCTTGCATGGAATGATCCTGCAATCGGCATCGAGTGGCCACAGCTTGTCGGAGAGTATCCGGGAAGCGCTGACGGAAGCGGATACACACTTGAGGATGGCACACCAATCAACCTGAGTGATAAGGATCAGAAGTGGGAGACACTCAAAAATACATTTAAATTTTAAAAAAATTATTAATTTTGTTTTTAAAGGCTACAGTTGAGCGGAGACACATAAACTGTAGCTTTTATTAAATTTTTGTTATAATTTTTTAAAATTTGGCAATTATATATCAAATATGGTAA